>JAABUQ010000016.1_pt1 | contig 284621 bp, 250 predicted proteins | sample 5560001 | NCBI WGS metagenome assembly JAABUQ01 (sample SAMN10711888, study PRJNA513371) | rock metagenome | isolation source: Antarctica rocks | place: Antarctica: Victoria Land, Finger Mt nord | collected 2015-12-18
GGGGTGTGCGGGCTGAGAACTCGGCATGGTGGTGCTGGTTAGGGTTTGGCGTAGTGGCGGGGTGGGCGGTGACGGTGAAACCGACGGTGGGGCTGATCCTGGTGGTTGGGATTGGATGGACGGTGAGGGTGCTGCGGCGGCGAGGAGCGGCATGGAAGAGGGCTGCCGGGCTGGTGGCAGCGGGGCTGATGATGCCGGTGGTGGTGCAGGGGGTTTGGCTGTGGCGATGGGGGGTGGTGGCGGCGTTTGGGGAGGCGCTGACAGGGATCGTGCGGTATCACGCTGGGCTGGGGCATCGGCCGATGGCGTATTTGCTAGCGCATAGTGTATCGCCGGTTGCGGTGCTGGTAGGGGTGTGGGTGGTGTGTGCGGCGGTGCTGCGGCGAGGGTGGGGTGGGCCGGAGCGCGGGTTGCTGCTGTTGTGTGCGGGGTGCGGATGGGTGTCGTATGCGGCGCAGGGGAAGGGGTTTTCGTATCAGCGGTACCCGTTCCTGGTGTTTCTGCTGGTGGTGATGGTTTGGGACTTTTTTGACGCGGCAGCTGCACGGGGAGCGTGGGTGCGGTGGATTGGGGTGACCGGGATAGTGGCGGGGGCGGCCTTTGCGGGGAGGTTTGCGCAGAAGGCGGCGGGGTTTGATCGGCGCGAGCCGGTACGGCCGTTGGTGGCGGATCTCCACGCTCTTGGCGGGAAAGACTTGCGGGTGCAGTGCATGGATACGGCGGGGGCGTGTGTTGATGCCATGTACGCGGACAGGCGGGTGCAGGCGACAGGGTTTGTGTATGACTGTTATCTGCTGGATGGCCGGAGTGCGGTGGTTGCGGGGCTGCGGCGGCGGTTCTGGGAGCAGGTGGAGCGGCACCCGCCTGGCGTGTTTGTGGTGACGGACTCGGTCTGTTATGACGGGGCTCGGAGCTTTGGGAAGTATGCGGGGTGGCCGGAGTTTTCGGGGTATCTGGCGAAGGAGTATGCGTTGCGGGAGGAGCGGCAGCCGACGGAGATGCAGCGGTACTGGAGCCGGGCTACGCTGCCGTTTGCGTATCGGATTTATGTGCGGCGGTGAGGTGTGGGTAGGGCAGAAAGGGCAACGTGCGGGGGCTTCCGGCTACAGTTGCGCCTTCGGTCGAGCTGACAGCTTTCTTCGCTGCGCGGGTTCATTGCAGGAACAAGAGTAAAGGCAACAGCAGATCCCTACGGGATGACAACCAAGAAAGTGCGCTCCGGGAAGACCTTCAGAGCGCTGGGCTTTGGGATGACAACCAAAAAAGCGAGGATCGGATGGGTTTGCGGGTCTGCTGAGGATCTCGAACTAGAATCGAAGGGACTTCAGACGAGATGAAAGAGAGTTTGCTTGCGGTGATAACAAGGACGGCTACGAAGAAGAAGGCGCTGACGTTTCAGGAGCTGCTGTTTACCTTGCAGCGGTTCTGGGCGGAACGGGGATGTGTGTTGCAGCAGCCGTACGACGTGGAGGTGGGCGCGGGGACGATGAGCCCAGACACGTTTTTGCGGGTGCTGGGGCCGAAGCCGGTGCGAATTGCCTATGCGCAGCCTTCGCGAAGACCGTCCGATGGACGGTATGGCGAGAACCCGAACCGGCTGTTTCGGCATACGCAGCTGCAGGTGATTTTGAAGCCGCCACCGGAGCGGGTGCAGGAGATGTATCTCGAGAGTCTCGAGGCGATCGGGATCGATCTGCGGGAGCATGACATTAAGTTTGAAGAGGACAACTGGGAGTGGCCGGTGGGCGGGGCGTGGGGCGTGGGCTGGCAGGTGATGCTGGACGGGCTTGAGATTACGCAGTTCACGTACTTCCAGCAGTGCGGCGGGATGGATCTCCAACCGATCTGCGGGGAGATTACCTATGGGCTGGAGCGGATCGCGGGATTTCTGCAGGATGTGGACTCGATCTACGACATCGTGTGGGCGGTGGAACCGGGTGAGAACGGGCATCCCGATCGCGAGGTGACGTATGGGGAGATGCGGTTGCCGGAGGAGGAGCAGTTCTCGGCGTATGGCTTTGACTATGCGGATGTGGAGAAGCTGTGGGAGCATCTGCGGCTGTATGAGGCGGAGTGTCTGGATTTGCTGGAGCGGGGACGGAAGTTGCTGGCGGACAAGGACTCAGTCAAGGACCGGTTTGCTGCCGATCGGGACGGAGAAGCAGATTCTTCCGCTGTGCTGGGGAATGACAACCAAAGAGAGTCGGGCGTGAAGGCATTGACGGTGAAGCGGTTTCCGGTGCTGGGGGCGTATGAACTGGCGTTGAAGTGTTCGCACCTGTTCAACCTGCTGGATGCGCGGGGGGCGATCAGTGTGACAGAGCGGGTGGGGGTGATGGCGCGGATACGGACGCTGGTGGTGGGGGTTGCAAAGATGTATGTGGCGCAGGGGGAGAGGCTGCAGGGCGGGGTTGCGGGATGAGTGTCTGTGGTGGGCCGGACCCCACCCTTTCGCGATAGAGCCGCGAGAGGGTGGGGCACCCGGCTCTGTGGCGCGGCGGAAGAAAGCAGGTCCCTCGACTTCGCTTTGCTCCGCTCAGGATGACAATGTTTCGTGGCGAGGAAGTGGGAAGACGCATGGCTGAGTTTTTGTTGGAGATCGGGATGGAAGAGGTGCCGGCGCGGATGCTTGCGGGGGCCGAGGCGGAGTTGCGGCGGCGCGTGGTGGGGATGCTGGAGCGGGAACGACTGATTGCCGGGGGGGTAGGTGCGGAGACGGCTGCGAAGAGCTTTGCGACGCCGCGGCGGCTGGCGGTGCGGGTGCCTGGGGTGCGGGAGCGGCAGGAAGATGCGGCGGAGGAGCTGATGGGGCCGAGCGCAAAAATTGCCTACAAGGATGGGGTGGCGACGCCGGCGGCGATGGCGTTTGCGAAGAAGGCCGGGGTGACGGTCAAGGCGCTGACGACCGTAACCACGGCGAAGGGTGAGTATCTGCAGGCGAAGGTGGTGCGCGCGGGGCGGACGGCGGCGGAGGTAATTGCGGCGGAGCTGCCGAAGGAGCTGGCTGGGATTTATTGGGCGAAGACGATGTACTGGAGGGCCGGCAAGCCGGAGCGATTTGTGCGGCCGGTGCGATGGATGCTGGCGCTGCTGGGCGGGGCGGTGGTGCCGGTGAGCTTTGCGGGGAAAGCTTCGGGAAACATCACGTACGGGCATCGGGTGTTGCATGGAGATGCGCCGGTGGTGGTGGAACAGCCGGGTGAATACGAAACGGCGCTTGAGAAGGCGTATGTGGTCGCGGATACGGAGGTGCGGCGGCAGCGGATCCGGAAGGCGCTGGATCGAGTGTGTCGTGGGGTTGACGGGGCGCGGTGGCGCGAGGATCACGAGTTGGTGGAGACGGTGACGCAGCTGACGGAGTGGCCGACGGTGCTGCTGGGGAACTTCGAGCCGGAGTATCTGACGTTGCCGGAGGAGGTGCTGGTGACGGTGATGCGGGATCACCAGAAGTATTTTGCGGTTGAGGATGCAGGAGGGAAGCTGGCTCCCTACTTCCTGACGGTGTTGAACACGGAGGTGGAAGCGGCGGGCGAAGCGGTGATTCGGCATGGCAATGAACGCGTGCTGCGAGCGCGGTTCAATGATGCGCGGTTCTTCTGGGAGTTTGACCAGCGGGTGTCGCTGGAGGAGAGGACGAAGCTGCTTGAGAAGGTGACGTTTCAGAAGGATCTGGGAAGTTATGCGGCGAAGACGGAGCGCGTGAGGACGGTCGCGGCGGCGCTGGCGCGGCGGGTGCCGGAGGCGGATGCAGGGGCGCTTGACGAGGCGGCGCGGCTGGCGAAGACGGATCTAACGGCGGAGCTGGTGAAGGAGTTTACGGAGCTGCAGGGGATTGTGGGCGGGCTGTATGCGCGGGCGCAGGGGGTTCCGGAGGCGGTTGCCGGTGCCATCTACGACCAGTACCGGCCGGCGGGTATGGAGGACCGGGTGCCGCGGACGGTGGAGGGCGCGCTGCTGGCGATTGCGGATAAGGCGGACACGATTGCGGGGATGTTCGGTCTGGGGATGGAGCCGACGGGGTCAAAGGATCCGTTTGCACTGCGGCGTGCGGCGAACGGGATTGTGATGATTCTGGCGGAGACGGCGCTGCCGCTGACGCTGCGGGATGTAGCGGAGGCTGGGGCGGAAGGAAAGATGGAGTTGATTGGGCGCACCCTGGCGTTCTTGCGGGAGCGGGTGGAGTTCTACCTGCGCGAGGCGAAGGGGCAGGCGTACGACGTGGTGGCGGCGGTGCTTGCCACTTCCTTTGAGGACGTGCGGGATGCTGTGGCGCGGGCGGAGGCAGTGACGGCGGTTCGCGGGGCCGAAGATGCGGGGGATTTTGCGGCGGTGAGTGCGGCGTTCAAGCGGATGAAGAACATTCTGGCGCAGGCGCGGGAGAAGGGGATTGAGGTACCTGGGCAGGTCGATGAGGTGTTGCTGCTGGAGCCGGAGGAGACGGCGCTGGCGGAGCGGTCGAGTGACCTGGCGAGGCAGGTGGAGGCGATGCGGGCTTCGGGAGATTACGAAGGGGCGATACGGGCGATTGCGGGGCTGCGGCCGCAGGTGGATGCGTTCTTCGATGCGGTTATGGTGATGGTGCCGGAGCCGCAGGTTCGGGCGAATCGACTGGCGCTGCTGGCGTCGGTGCTGGGGGATTTTTCACGGATTGCGGATTTTTCGGAGATCGTGACGGCGGGGTAGGTTCCTTTGCTGGAGGAAAGCGTTGGTGATATGCCGAATGAGGCCATTCGGTCACCGCGAAAGTGGTATTGGCTCGTGCGACGGGATGCGGTGTCCTGAAGCACGAGGGAAGTCATGGCATGTTCGCGGTGTGTTGAGGAGAAGGTGGAGAGAGAGTTTCGCTTGTTCTGGCGGCAGGTGCCGAAGAGCGATAAGCGCCGGTTTGCGACGTTCACCGCGGCGGTGGTGGGAGCGGGGCTGGGGTGGTTTTCAGGTGGCGGGCTCGGCGTGCTGGTTGGAACGTTTCTGGCTGGAAGTCTTGGTGAGATTGGCGGGCTGATGTGCTACGGAGATCAGGCGGTCTCGCCTGCGATCGAGGATGGAGTTGGCGAGCAGGTCTCGGGGTGATCTGCTGGTTTGGCAGCAACGAGCGAAGACAACAGCAGATCCCTACGGGATGACAGCAAAAAAAAGTACAACGCAGTTTGTGGCTCGTTGCTTTTAGTTGAGGCGTTGGAGGCGGGCGATAAGTTTTTCGGCGAGGGGTTCGCCGGATTCGGTCCAGAGCAGGCGGCTGGAGATGCCGCAGTGTTTCTCGACGGAGAGGGTGAAGGCGAGGAGCATCTCTACGTTGCGCTGGATGTATTGGGCGGCTTCGGAGAGGGACTTGTCGGCTTCTTCGGATTCGCCGGAACGAGAGGTGGAGTTGAAGGCGAGGAGGTTTGAGCGGGGCTCGTCGGCTTCGATCTCTTCTTCGTCGATCTCGTCTTCGGCTTCACGGCGGCGATCGCGCGAGGAGACCACCTCTTCCTCGTCTGTATCGTCTTCGTCCTCGAGGACCCAGGGGTAGTCGAGGCCGAAGTCGATGCGGATGTGGCCGTTCTGATCGAAGCTGGAGTCGTCGAAGTGCGGGCCGAAGCCGAGGAATTTGACGGTGGTGGGGTGTGGTCGCCAAAGGGTGTCGAGCTGGCCCGCGGGATCGAGGGTGAGGGCGGCATCGGCGCTGTAGTTAGGGCTGCCGGGGCCGGAGTCCGGGGTCAAAAGGCGCCATTTCATTTCGAACTCGTAGGCCATGTCGTCGTGGAGGATCTCGGTGGCTTCGGCGACGGCGGTCTCGATGATGGAGGCGGAGGTGTCCTGGTTGTCTTCGGCGCGCTCGTCGGTGACGTAGAGGCGTTGGTAGGCGGGTGCCTCCGAAAAGCTGATGGGGTAGGCAACGGCGGCCTGAACGCGTTTTCCCTCTGGCCCTCCGCTGATGAGAGCGAACTGGCGCATGACGCTGATGAGCGCCCCGGGGAGGGTCTCGAGGCGGAAGTTGGGAAACCAGAGGCTTAGATAGAGCTGATCGGCCATGGTCTCAGTTTAGCCGCTCTCCGGGAATGGAGAGATGGGCGGGTAAGACAAGCGAAGGCAACGGACGTGAAGAAAGGCGAAGAAACGCAACGAAGGCACAGGAGGCAGGTGGATCTCGGGGCGCGACCATGGCGAAGACCGCCGGGTCGAATGAGAAGATGAAGCGGGCGGATGATGCAAACGACGATCGAAAAGATGAGGGCGGCGATGGTGGGGGGCGCGGTCCTGGTAGCGATCGTGGTCGCGGGATTTCTGGCCGTTGCGCATTATCGGGCGCATCGTCTTTTGCGGGATCTGCCAGCGCGGCTGGGTGCGGATATTCAAAAGGAGACAAACGGCTTTACCTACTCGCAGTCGGTAAAAGGCCGGACGGTGTTCACCATTCACGCGGCGAAAGCGACGCAGCACAAGGATGGGCGGACGGGGCTCGAGGACGTGGGCATTGTGCTGTACGGGCAGAAGGATGGGCGGGCGGATCGCATCTATGGCAAGCAGTTCGAGTATGACCAGAAGAACGGTGTGGTGCGGGCCATGGGAGAGGTGCAGCTCGATCTTCAGGCGCCGGCGCCGGTGAGTGCAAGTGCGCGAGCGGAGTATGCGCGGGGCGGCCGGATGCAGCAAGGGCCGGCGCGGGGTGATGAAGAGGTGCAGCCGATCCATGTGGTGACGAGTGGGCTGGTGTTTGTGCAGAGTCTTGGCGTGGCATCGACGGATCAGCCTATCCGGTTTGAGTATCGCGGGATGACGGGGCAGGCACGAGGGGCGGCGTATAACGCGGACACGGGCGTGACGACGCTTGAGAGTGAGGTTCGGCTCTCTGCGTTACGGGAAGGACAGTCGACGGTGCTGACGGCGGCGCATGCGGAGATGGATCGTGCCAGCCATCAGCTGACGATGCGGCAGGCGCGGTATCTAGCGATGGAGAAGGGTGATAGCGATCACGGGGCGAACGAATCGATGGCTGCTGGAGTGATGGTGGTGCACCTGGGTGGGGACGGTGGCGTCGAGAGAGCGGAGGGAGCGGGGGGGGTGGAGGTGGCGAGTGGGGAGAGCCGGATGCAGGCGCCAAACGGCGAACTTCGCATGAACGCGGAGGGCAGGGCGGTGATGGCGCGGATGATGGGCGGGGTTCGGTTTTCGGGCGAGCGAGCCGGGACTGCGGGAGAGAGGCTTGAAGGCGAGGCGGCGAGTGGGCTGGCGCAGATGGATGGGCGAGGTGCGGTGCAGACGGTTCGACTGATGGGCGGGGTGAAGGCGAGATCGCAGGGGGTCGCCGCGGGCGAGACACGCGCGATGAGTGGAGGCGAGATGGAGCTGCGGTTGGCGGCCGATGGAAAGAGCAGGCGATGGGTGCAGCAGGCGACACTTCGTGGGGACGCGCGCGTGCAGAGCGCGTTTGCGGCTGTGGCGGGGCAAAGGGCGGGTACGGAAGAGATGCGCGGGGATTTGCTGGTGAGCCGGTGGCAACAGGAGCGTGGGGAGGCCGTGCTGCGGGAGCTCACGGGAGAGGGACAAACGGAGATTCGGCGGACGAGAGATGGCGTCGAGGAGGTAAGTCGAGGAGACCGCTTGCAGGCGAACTTTGATGCTACGGCGGCGACGAAGGCGGGGTTGCGAGAGGGTGTAACCACAGCGACGCAGCAGGGCAATGTGCAGATTGATCGGGTGGTGACGGCGAAGGATGGATCGGTCGAAAGGACGCGAGCGCAGGCGCAGCGAGCGAGGTACGAAGCAGCGGCTGGGCAGGTGCGGTTGTGGGGCGCAGCGGAGGTAGTGGATGCACAAAGTACGTTGCGAGCCGAGAGTGTGGTGATGACGGAGGCGACCGGCGATGCGGAGGCGACGGGAACGGTGCAGGTGACGTATCGCCAGGCGGCTCCGAACACTGCGGCGGATGACCGTGCGGGCACGATAGCCGAGCCGACGCACGCGGTAGCGGAACGGGCTGTGCTGCGGCGGGAGAGTGGCGTGGCCACGTTCTTTGGCACGCCGACGCTGCGAGCTCGGCTGTGGCAGGGAGGATCGCGTGTGGAGGCGCCGGTGCTGGTGTTTGGGCGGGAGGCAGGAACGCTTGATGCCTATGGCGTGCATGGAGGGGAGCCGATGCCGGTGCGGACGGTGCTCGTGAGCAAGGGAGGGCAGGAAAGAGACAGTTCTGCTCCGAGCGGAGTGAACGGCAAGACGCAGGTGCTGAGGCTCCAGAGTGGACGGCTGCATTACGCGGACGCGACGCGGCGAGCGGAGTTCAGCGACGGTGTGGTGCTGGAGGATGTTGGAGGCACGATGACAAGCCGCGATGCGGTGGCGTTGCTTTCGCCAACGGACCGGAAGCAGACCGCGCCAGCGAAGGCGAAGGGTGCAAACGTGGAGAGCCTCGGGGCGTTCCCAGGTGCTGGACTGGAGCGGGTGACGGCGGTCGGTGACGTCATCATTCGGCAGCCGGGACGGGTCGCGACCGCACGGCAGGCAGTGTACACGGCGGCTGATGGCGTGTTTGTGTTGACGGGCGGTGACGGCGTTTTGCCAAAGGTGACCGATGAGGTGAATGGGTCAGTTACAGGAGCGGCGCTGCGGTTTCGGTCGGGGGATAATAGCGTGACGGTGGATGGTCGGGCGAACGATGGCACGGCTTCTACCGGGGACGGTCGTGTGCATACGCGAACGAGGGTGAAGCAGTAGTCCATGAAGACACTCGCGGCCGAGGAGATCGGAAAGCAGTATGGTGGCCGGCAGGTCGTGCGCGGCGTGACGCTTGAGATCGCGCAAGGCGAGGTGGTTGGCTTGTTGGGGCCGAACGGTGCGGGAAAGACGACGAGCTTTTACATGATTGTCGGTCTGGTGCGACCGGATACGGGACGTGTGCTGGTCGACGGCAAGGACATCAGCCGCCTGCCGATGTATCTGCGGGCGCGCAATCACGGCATCAGCTATCTGCCGCAAGAGCCATCGGTTTTCCGCAAGCTGACGGTCGAGGACAACATTCTGGCGGTGCTTGAGACGCAGCAGATGAGCTGGGAGACGCGACGCACGCGAACGGAGGGTTTAATCGAGGATCTGAATCTAGGGCATGTGCGTAAGACAAGAGGGTACGCGTTGAGCGGCGGCGAGCGGCGGCGGGTCGAGATTGCGCGATGTCTCGCCATCGAACCAGCCTTTATTCTTCTGGACGAGCCTTTTTCCGGGATCGATCCAATTGCTGTTCTTGATCTGCAAGAGATTATTTTCGGATTAAAGCGGAGTGGCATCGGTGTGTTGATCACAGATCACAACGTGCGGGAGACGCTTTCGGTAACGGATCGGGCGTACATCATCAACGAGGGCCGCATCTTCCGTGCGGGGACACCGGCGGAGCTGGGTCGGGATGTCGAAGTAAAGCGTATTTATCTTGGCGAAAAGTTTTCGATGGACTGAGGCTGTGGGCTTTGTCGGAGGTTACAACTTCTGTGGCAAAGCCGGGTTTTCGCCGACGCAAGGGAGCTCGGGTGAGCATAGACTGGCACCACATGCAGGTCTCGCATGTAGACTGTGGCACCTGAGCGACGCAGAGAGTTAACGCCAGGGGCTGAACCAGAAATCTCGACCTCTGTGTGACAGAGGCGAGCAGAACTCTCAGGAACAAGCAGGCTCGCGAAAGCCGGCCTGCATGCAAGGAATCGAGGCACCGTGTTACTTCAACCAAAGCTCAACCTCAGAGTGTCGCAGCGGCAGATCCTGACGCCTGGACTGGTCCAGATGGTCAGTGTGCTGGCGCTGAACAAGCTTGAGTTGAGGGAGATGATCAACACCGAGATGATCGAGAATCCAGTACTTGAGGAGCTTGAGGAAAGCGGTGTTTCGTTTGAGGAGATCGCGGGCCGGGAAGGCGATCGAGAACGATCTGCCGAAGAGGTTGCGACCGAGAGTGAGCGGGTCGAAAAGGATCCTTTCGACGAGATTGATTTCGGGGAATACTTTAAGGATTTTCTCGACCCCGGCTACAAGACGGCCTCGAACTTTGAGGAGTATGACAAGCCATCGTTCGAGCACTTCCTGTCGCAGCCGAGTACCTTGACGGATCACCTGGTGTGGCAGCTGGGATCGATGACGCTGAGAGCTGAGGTGAAGAGTGCAGCGGAGCTGATCATCGGCAATCTCGAAGACAGTGGATATCTGCTGACGACCGATGAAGAGCTGATTGATTCCATGCTGCAGTTTGCATCACCGCCGCGAGCGCTTCCGATTCCGTTCGAGCGAGGCATGCGCGGGCGAGCTGGGGAAACATTTGCAGTGCCCGTTGCGGAGCTGCACGAAGGTGCGGTCATGCCATCGATGGCGGCATGTGCCGAGACCGAACGCGAGCGGTTGCGCGCGGTGGTAGTGGAAGCGCGCAAGGTGATTCACTCGCTGGATCCGATGGGTGTTGGAGCACGCGATCTGCGCGAATGCCTGTTGCTGCAGATCGAGGCGCAGAAGGCGGAAGCGGCGGCAACGCTGCGACGAGCGGCGACACGCAGTGCACGCAAGGGCATGACGGCGGAAGCCGCAGAGGGAATCTTTGGGACGGCGTCGCACATTGTGACAAATTGCCTTAGCTTGCTGCAGAAGAAGGACATGCGGGAGCTGACGCGAGCTTGTGGATGCACGGCGGATGAGGTGAATGCGGCAGTGGAGTACATCCGGACACTTGATCCTCGGCCGGGGCAACGCTATAACGAGTCCGAGACGCGGTTGATTGAGCCGGATGTCGCCTTTGTGAAGCGCGATGACAAATTTGTGGTGCTGATGAATGAAGAAGATATGCCGGCGCTTCGGTTGAACCAGAGCTACCGCAAGATGATTGGCCAGGAACAGACGGAGAAGCAGGTCAAGGACTACGTCAAGGAACGGTACAAGTCGGCAATTCAATTGCTGCGGAACATCGAACAGCGGAAGAACACGATCCTGCGCACGTGTGAGGTGATTGTGCGCCGGCAGGTGGACTTCCTCGAGCACGGGGTTGAAGCACTGCGGCCGATGATGATCAAAGAGGTTGCTGAGGAGATCGGCGTCCATCCCTCAACCGTGAGCCGCGCTGTTGCGAACAAATATGTGCACACATCGCAAGGCGTCTTTGAGCTAAGATTCTTCTTTTCGGAAGGGGTAAATGGGCCGGAAGGTGGCGACTTGCCGCTGGTTCTGCTAAAGCGAAAGGTGAAGAAGTTGATCGAAGACGAAAACTCGCGCAAGCCGCTAACCGACGATCAACTGGCGGCGGAGCTGCAACGGCAGGGAATTCAGGTCACACGCCGAACCGTAGCAAAGTATCGGGAAGATATGCAGATCCCGAGTACGCACCAACGTCGTGTACGCTGAGACGCATCGTAACGGAAGACGTTATTGGAGGTGCTCGCACGATGAATGTTGAACTCACGGGAAGACAGACCACGGTAACTCCGCAGTTGAAACAGCAGGCGGAGGACGGACTGAAGCAGATTGCGACGATCGTTGGAAAGACGGGCAACTGCCACGTCATCCTGACGGAAGAGAAGTACCGCAAGATCGCGGAAGTGACGGTAACGGGAAAAGAGATCGAGTTTGTTGCGACAGCCGAAGGTGCCGATATGAGTGTGGCGCTGCACGACGCGCTGGCAAAGGTGGAGCAACAAACGGTGCGGCATAATCAGCGGCAGACTGTTGCACGCAGACATCCAAAGGATGATCTGAAGACAGCGTCAGCGGCGTTGGCCGGCGAGGATCCGGTCGAGGTCTAGACTGCGGCCTCGAGGCTTCGCCGACAGGTGACCGAGTGCTAGGATGCCACCATGCCGGCGAAGCGTGTCCCGAAGAAGAAATCGACGTCTCCCAAAGCTGTGGAGGATGCGCCAATAGGGCCACGGGAGTTGGTGGTTCTCACAGGCTTGTCGGGGTCCGGAAAGCTCTCTGCGCTGAAGGCCTTCGAAGACCTCGGCTATTATTCGGTGGATAACCTGCCATTGGAATTGATTCCGCAGTTTGCGGAGTTGGTGCGAGGGTCGAAGTCGATCGAGCGGGCGGCGTTGGTGGTCGATGTTCGCGAAGGCATGAAGCTCGAGGAGTTTCCTGCAATTTTGCGCAAAGTGCAGCGGACCTTGCCGACGCGTGTGGTGTACCTCGAGGCCTCTGACGACTCTTTGATCCGGAGGTTTTCAGAGACGCGCCGGCCTCATCCGCTGGGAAGGGATGAGACGGTTCTGCAAGCGATTCGGGCGGAGCGAAAGCGACTCGATCCGATTCGGAACGTCGCGGACATTCTGCTGGATACGACGAAGTTTACGGTGCATGAGCTGCGCGCGCACATCAATGCGCAGTTCGATCGCGAGGACAGTGATCGCAATCTGACTGTGTCGACGATCAGCTTCGGGTTCAAGAATGGCGTTCCTACGGAAGCCGATCTGGTGTTTGACGTGCGCTTCCTGCCGAACCCTCACTTCGTGCCGGAGTTCCGCAAGCTTACGGGCAAACACCCCAAAGTGGCGAAGTATGTGCGGCAATTTCCGCAGACGCAGGAGTTCCTGGATAAGGTGACGGAGCTGATGAAGTTCCTGTTGCCGCATTACATCAAGGAAGGCAAGAGCTATCTGACGGTCGCGTTTGGATGTACGGGCGGGCAGCACCGATCAGTTTTTATCGCCGAAGAGATGAAGAAGCGACTGGCGACGGAGGGATATCGCGTAAAGACGGGGCACCGGGACATGCCGCGCTGATCTGCGACCGCTCGAGACCTACAATAGCGCTATGACGGATCGGCTCTGGACGATGGCGGCAGCATGAGGCGACTCTGGCGACTGCTGCTGTATATCCGGCCGTACCTGCTGTACTCGCTCGGGTCGGTGGTGCTGCTGGCGATCGTCGGGGCGATGGCGGCGTTTCGCGTGCTGCTAGTAAAGCCGATCTTCGACAACGTCCTGGCGCCTGATGCGCAGTCGCGCGATGTTCTGATATTCAAGCTGCCGCACGCTGCCCATGTGCTCAACCTGCACTTTCTGGTTCCGAGCCACTTTCATAATGCGTGGACAGTTGTGGCGTACGCGTTGGTGACATCGGCGCTGGTGAAGTCTGCGTGCGATTACCTGGGAACGTATCTGGTGAACTACGCGGGCTTCGGGATGATTACGGATCTTCGCAACGACCTATATGAGGCCGTGCTTCGACGGTCGGTCGCGTTCTTTCAAAAGAATGCGACGGGAACCCTGCTATCGACGTTGATCAACGATATCGAGAAGGTACAGTTTGCGATGTCGAGTGTGCTGGGCGATCTGCTGCAGCAGGTGTTCACCCTGCTGTTTCTGATCGGAGTTGTGGTGCTGTATGGCGGAAAGCTGGCATGGATCCTGCTGCTATTTGTGCCGGTGATTATTTCGTCGGCACGGCGCATTGGACGGCGTGTGCGGCAGACGACGCGTCGCGGGCAGGACAAGCTCGCGGAGATCCAGAATATTCTGCACGAGACGATCACCGGCAATCGCATCGTGAAGGCGTTCGGGATGGAGCGCTGGGAGATGGGGAGGTTTCGCCAAGCGGCGACCCGGCTGTTTCGGGCGAATCTGAAGTCGGTGAGTGTGCAGGCGATCAGTTCACCGCTGATGGATGCCCTGGGGTCGGTGGCGATCGCGTTGCTCTTGATGCTCGGCCGGGAACGCATCAAGCAGCATGCGATGACGACGGGATCGTTCATTGCTTTTTTGGTGGCGGTGTTCACGCTCTACGACCCGATCCGAAAATTCGCGCTGTACTACAACAGCTTTCAGCAGGCGCTGGGGGCGAGTGAAGAGATCTTCCGGTTCATGGACGCGCAGGATGATGTGCGAGAGAAGCGCCGGGCCCTGGTGCTGAGGGGCTTTGAACGCGAGATCGTGTTTGAGCACGTGGGCTTTGCGTACGAGAGCGATGGGGAGGTGAGCCAGGTTCTGCATGGGATCGACCTGCGAGTGCAGCGTGGGGAGGTGATCGCGCTGGTCGGGCCGAGCGGTGCGGGCAAGTCGTCGCTGGTGAACCTGCTCCCGCGCTTCTTTGATGTGAATGAGGGTGCGATTCGGGTAGATGGACGTGACGTTCGCGATGTGACGATCGATTCGCTGCGGCAGTTAATTGGCAAGGTCACGCAAGAGACGGTGCTCTTCAACGACACGGTGCGGAACAACATCGCGTATGGCCGGCCGGATGTTGCGATGGAGCGTGTGGAGGCGGCAGCGCGGGCGGCACTGGCGCATGACTTCATCAAGCGCATGCCGGAGGGGTATGACACCGTCATCGGAGAGAAGGGAACGCGTCTGAGCGGCGGGGAACGGCAGCGCATTGCGATTGCGCGCGCGATCCTGAAGGACGCGCCAATCCTGATTCTGGACGAAGCGACGTCGGCGCTGGATGTGGAAAGCGAGCGCTACGTGCAGGCGGCGCTTGCGAACCTGATGCAGGGGAGAACGGTGTTCGTGATCGCGCATCGGCTCTCGACGGTGAGGCGAGCGACGCGGATCGCGGTAATCGAGGGAGGGTGCATCGCGGAGATCGGAACGCATGAAGATCTGGTGCAGTCGGGTGGACGGTATCAGCGGTTGTACGACATGCAGTTCGCGGACGGGGATGTCGATCTTCCTGCCGCTGTGGTGGCCGAGGGAATTGCATGAGCGCGATCCGATCGATGACTGGCTTTGCGGCGAGTGAGGGAAGTTTTGCCGACGGCACGGTATTTACGTTGACATTAAAGAGCGTGAACCATCGCTTCCTGGATGTGAACTTTCGGCTGCCGAGCGGGTGCGATGCTTTGGAGGCGGAGCTTCGACGCATCTTGAAAGAGCATACCGAGCGAGGGCATGTCGAGGTGACGCTCGAGCTTGGGCGAACGTCTGCTTCCGGTCACCGGATCAACGACGACGTGCTCGATGGGCTGGTCGCGAGCCTGCGAGCCGCAGCCGAGCGACTTGGGCTGACGCAGGAGCCAGAGCTTTCGTCGCTGCTGCGTATGCCGGGCGTGATGATGAGCGATGCGCGAGGGCACCGGCCCGCGCCGGAGGAGATGGCGTCAGCGGTGATGCCGGTGATGCTGCTGGCGGTGGATCGGCTGAACGCGTTTCGCGAGCGGGAAGGAGCTGCGCTTGACGCGGAGCTTCGCGCTGGCATGATGCGGCTGCGCGCAGCGAGCGAGGCAATCGGCGGTCTGCGAGCGGGCGTCCGGCAGGGGCAATTCCTGCGGTTGCGAGCGAAGCTTCAGGAGTTACTCGAGGGCAGCAGCGTGAGCGAAGAGCGCTTGCTGACGGAAGCAGCTCTGCTTGCAGATAAAAGCGATGTCGAGGAGGAGGCGGTGCGGCTGCGGACGCACATCGATCGCTTTCTGGGGATACTGAACGTGGGTGGGGCTGTGGGGAAGCGACTTGATTTTCTGTTGCAAGAATTGAGCCGAGAGGCAAACACGACGCTGGCAAAGACGGGAAGCGCGGCTGGTCCGGATGGCTTGCAGATCACGAAGTTGGGCCTGGAGATGAAGTCCGAGATCGAGCGGGCGCGCGAGCAGGTGCAGAACCTGGAGTAAGCCTGCAGATATCCCCGAAGCACGGGCGAGCAGCAGAGCGATAGACTGAGACAACGCTGTGAGAGGGAACGGATCGAGAGCGACATGGCGGGCATTCTGTTCATCATCTCGGCGCCTTCGGGGTCGGGCAAATCGACGCTGGTGAGCCAGTTGCGAACGTTGGTGGAGGGTTTGGATTTCTCCATCTCGTATACGACTCGGCTGCCGCGCGGATCCGAGGAAGACGGGCGGGAGTACCACTTCACCACGCGGGAACGGTTTGAGGCGATGATCCGCGCGGGTGAGTTTCTGGAATGGGCGGAGGTCTTCGGGAACTACTACGGCACAGCGCGAAGTGCGTTGGACCATGCGAAGACGGTGGGCAAGGACCTGCTGCTGGACATCGATGTGCAAGGCGCGTTGCAGGTGATGCGGGCGCTGCCGGCGGCGATCTCGATCTTTATCGTGCCGCCAAGTCCGGAGGTATTGGAGATGCGTTTGCGCAACCGCAGCCAAGCAGAGCATGTGACGGAAGAGGCGGTGATCGAACGGCGGCTGGCGCAGGCGCGGCAGGAGATGATGCGCATCTGGGACTATAAGTACGCGCTAGTCAATGACATTTTGGATCAGGCCGTCGCGGAGTTGCGATCGATCGTATTGACAGCGCGTGGAGAGAACGGCGAGTTGCGGGTGATGGCGGAGTCCTGCCTGTCTGGCGCGGATGCAAGTCGGCTGCGGCCGGTGCTTGATCGCTTCCGATGAGTCCGCACGTACCTCTGTCCGAGACACTTCCGGTAGTTTCTCTGGTGTCCGGCGTGGGGGTGCGGTAGAGTCGTGACACGGGGTGAACGTATGACGACAGCAGACGGAGTGCTCCACAATAAATACAGCTTGGTAAAGGGTGCGGCGCGACGCGCACGGCAGCTGCAGAATGGTGCGCCGGCGATGATCGTGACTAAGTCCATGAAGGCCTGCCGCGTGGCGCAGGACGAGATCGAACAGGGGCAGGTCAGCTACCGGTTCGGGGCAAAGAAAACGAGCAGCGAGACAGTGCTGGAGATGCCGGTGAAGGCGGACGCCGAGCACGTGAAGCCGCTGTCGTAAGCAGGTCGAGGGATGGCGCTTCAGGCTGAGCAGATCCGGGACTTCGTCGAGTATCTGCGCGATCTCGGGGTGTATGACTTTTACCAGCGTGGCACGCCGGGATCGGTTCCGGCAGCGGCGTTGCTGGGGTTCTCGAGCGCTCCTGTGGACAGCGGGCCTCGGGAGCGTGAGACGGCTTCGGCGGCGCCTCGAACAGGCGTGGTCGGCGGTTCTGCTGGCTCGTTGCAAGTAGCCGCTGCGGACCGATCCAGGTCGACGATTGCTCTCAAAAGCCTGGCGCCTTCGCCGGCTGCAGACGTCGCTGAACCACCTGCTGATCCATCTACGGAGAGCTCCATTCCGAAGCCGATTCCATTTAATGATCTGGCGCCTGTTCCTGAGGTGCGAGTTGCGCCGCAGGATAAGCCAAATGCATTGCGGGCGATCCGCGAGCGCATCGGCGATTGCACGCGATGTCCGCTGGCATACGCGGGCCGGCATACGATCGTGTTTGGCGACGGAGATCCGAATGCCCGCATCCTGTTTGTCGGCGAGGGACCGGGTGCCGACGAGGATGCGAGTGGGCTTCCGTTCGTCGGCAAGGCAGGGCAGTTGCTGAACAACATGATTGGCGCTATGGGCCTGACGCGTGAGCAGGTGTACATCGCGAACATCGTGAAGTGCCGGCCACCTGGAAACCGTGCGCCGGAGCCAGTCGAGGCGAACACGTGTTCGCAGTTTCTCTTGGAGCAGATGGACGTGGTGCACCCGAAGGTTGTGGTGGCGCTTGGTGCGACGGCGGCGACGTACCTGCTGGGGGTGAAGCAGTCGCTGAGTTCGCTGCGCGGACGATGGCATGACTGCCGTGGCGCAAAGCTGGTGGTGACCTACCACCCGGCGTTTCTGCTGCGCGATCCACGGCAGAAGGGCGAGGCGTGGAAGGATCTACAGATGGTGATGGCGGAGCTCGGATTGAAGGCGACCGCGAAGACCTAGAACACTGAACCTCGCTCTTGCGTTGATGCGCCAGGCGGAACGAGGCGAACACTGTTGGCTCGGCAGGAGCGGACGTTGCTGCAGGCCACGGCATGCAGATCGTGGTCAAGGCAGACTTCCACTGCGGTCAGGGTGTTATTGCCGCAGCTGAGAGCGAGGCTCTCGCGGGGAATGGATGGGTTGGCGCGAGCGATCTGCGTGAGAATCTCCTCCGGTGTGGAGACGGTCTCCTGCGTGAGGCCGGATAGAGTGGACGGAATCCGGACGGCGCGGAAGGCAGAGCGGGCGTTCGCAAAGTAAGTATCTGGCGCGAGGCCGGAGCAGGTGCCGTGGGTCGACCACTCATGCTGAAGCAGGCCGGCGTCGGGAAGGATGTCCCGGAACGCGGCTGGGTCCGCGGGTCCGGCGGCATTCGAGCAATGCTCGGGGTAGGTGCCGTCGTTATTCTGTGGCCAGAGGCCATGCAGAACGAAGCCGAGGCTGACGGCGCACTCAGGTTTGCCAGGGTGTGTGGAGCAGAACTCAGGCGACCAGGAGAGATTGAGCAGATAGAAGTCGAAGGCACCGGGTTTGTCTGCCGCGTGCGGTCCCTGACGATTCTCGCGCCGCTCTCGGCGACTATCGCGTCGCTCTCCGCGGGACGGATCGTCATGACGAGACTGGTAGGAGTCGCGGGAGGGCTCGGTTCGTGTGGAGACGGAGGGGCCTTCGTTTGGGCCGACGGTCGCTCGCTGGTTGCGTGCATACCAGGCAATGAGAAACATGGGAACGAAGATCAGAAGTGCAAGCAGGCGTTTGTACATGACGCTTTTACGATACCTTGCAGCGTGCGGTCGCTGGTACGTGTGCCGCTGCTCCCGGTCGGCTGAACATTTAGGCTGAGGAGATGCCTCTGTTCTGCGATGTTGCGTTGCCGGTGCCGCTCGATCGACTGTTTACCTACGCGGTGGGAGATCACGTGCCGGTGGTCGGCGCGCGGGTGCTGGTACCGTTCAGCGGGCAGCGGCTGATGGGGGTTGCTGTTCGGCTTCATGACGTTCCGCTGCCGGAAGGGATCGCGGCCAAGCCGGTGCAGGCGGTGCTCGATCAGGAGGCGCTGCTGCCGGAGGAGCTGATGCGGCTTGCCGGCTGGATTGCCAACTACTATGTGGCGCCGCTCGGCGAGGTCCTGCGGGGGATGCTGCCGTTGACGGCCGAAGTGCGGCGGCAATGGACCTATCGGATCGCGGATCAGGGTCGCAAGGTACTGTACGAAGGGGCGGAAAAAGGGGCGTCACGGCGATCGCGGCTAACCGCGGAGGAGCAGAATCGGGAGTACGCCGTGCTGAACTATCTGGAGAGCGGCGAGGTGGCCAAGGCGAGCGCGTTGCGATCGGCAACCAGCGCGGGAAAGGCGCTGCTTGAGGGCATGGTGCGCAAGCGATGGCTGCTTCGCGAGGCGGTTGCGGACCAGCGCGATGCTCGCCGGGTCGAGCGCATTGCGGTGCTGGTCGAGGATGCGCGGCTGCCAAAGCTGAATGCCAATCAGACGAGCGTGCTGGCGGAGATGGCGGCCGGTGGTGGGCGGCAGCCCGTGCGCGAGCTGCAGGAACGCCTTCTTCAGGCGGGGGTGCCGCAATCCACTTTAAGCACGCTGGTTCGACGAGGTCTGGTGCGTTTGGAAGAGGAAGAGTCGGCGTTCCGGCTGGGAGGTGTTGCGGCGGCAGGCAAGCGGCACGCTCACGAGCATGCGTTGAATGAATCGCAGATTGAGGCGCTCGCGACGATCGCAGCGGCCATGGAGAAGGGCGGCTTTCAACCGCACCTGCTGTATGGCGTGACGGGCTCAGGCAAGACGGCGGTGTATGTAGCAGCGATGCAGCGGGCCTTGGCAGCAGGTCAATCCGCGATGCTGCTGGTGCCGGAGATTGGGCTGACGCCGGCCATGGCGGGGCAGATGTTTGCGGCGTTTGGCACGGAGGTCGCGCTGCTGCACTCGGCGCTGACGCCGGATGAGCGGGCACAGCAGTGGTACAGGATTCAACGCGGCGAGGCGCGGGTGGTGGTCGGCACCCGATCCGCCGTTTTTGCGCCGACCGTGCGGCTTGGGCTGGTGATCGTCGATGAAGAGCACGACAGCAGCTATAAGCAGGAGGAGACACCGCGCTACCACGGTCGCGATGTCGCCGTCATGCGGGCGAAGCTGGCGGACTGCGTGGTGGTGCTGGGATCGGCGACACCGTCGCTTGAGAGCTGGGCAAATGCGGATCGGGGCCGGTATGCCCGGATCGAGATGCTGTCGCGGGTGGCGAACCGGCCGCTGCCGGAGGTTGATCTGATTGACATGCGGACGGAGTTCCGCGAGGTCGGCAAGGAGGAGATTTTTTCGCGGCATCTTATCGCCGAGGCACAAGCGGCGCTTGATCGAGGAGAGCAGGCCATTGTTCTGTTGAACCGCCGTGGCTATTCGTTTGTGCTGATGTGCCGAAGTTGCGGCGAAAAGATCGAATGCGAGAACTGCGCGATTTCGATGACGTTCCACAAGCAGGTTGGCGGCAGCCTGCAGGCCGAACCGGGGCAGCGGCTGGAGTGTCACTATTGCGGCTCGCGACGGAACGTGCCGGAGCGGTGCCCGAAGTGCCAGAGCGATCACCTGTACTACCTGGGCGCGGGGTCGCAGCAGGGCGAAGAGCGGTTGCAGGAGTTGTTTCCCGGAGCGCGCCTTGGCCGTATGGACCGAGACACGGTGCGCGGGCGGGGCGACATGGAGCGGCTGCTGACGCGGCTGCATTCGGGCGAGATCAACCTGCTTGTGGGAACGCAGATGATCGCGAAAGGGCACGACATTCACGGGGTCACGCTGGTGGGCGTCGTGGGAGCCGACCTGGCGCTGGGGCTACCTGACTTTCGTGCGTCGGAGCGCGTCTTTCAGCTGTTGACGCAGGTTGCCGGACGAGCCGGACGCGGCGATCTGCCCGGTCGTGTGTTGGTACAGACCTACCATCCGGAGCACTACGCGATCCAGTACGCGCAGCGGCACGACTACCCGGGATTTGTCGCGAAGGAGATGCAGTTCCGGCGATGGATGCACTATCCGCCGTTCACCGCGCTCGCCAACGTCATCGTGCAAAGCGATCAGATGGAAGAAGCCGCGGGATGGGCGGCGACGATCGGTCGATGGTTCGAAAACGCGAAGCCTGCGGCGCTTCGCGTGCTTGGGCCGGCGGTTGCGCCGATCTCCCGGATCAAGCGCATCTACCGCTTCCATTTTGTTTTGAAAACGGAGTCGCGCAAGATCCTGGGTGAGGCGTTACGCGACATGCTGGCGCATGCGGAGTCGCAGGAGATCCCCCGACGGGGGGTGCTGGTGGACGTCGATGCCGTGCACCTGATGTAAGTGCAGAAAACCGAAGACCTCTACGTGAGCAGATGAAGTTCCTTGCCGGGTTTAAAACGAACAGCTTTCCCGGGTGCAATTGAGACTTCCGCGCCTGTGCGGGGGTTCCGGCCGATCCCGGTCTTTCTTGGCTTGACGGTAAAGACGCCAAAGCCGCGAAGCTCGATGCGATCGCCTTCGACGAGCGACCGTTTCATGCTTTCGAAGATGGCGTCGACCGCCGCTTCGGCCTTGGTGCGTGGCAGTCCGGTGCGTTCAACAACCCGCTGTATCAGGTCTTGCTTAATCATCTGAGTAAGGATCCTTCGCTCTGGATTCCGTAACGGGGGGAGGGGACCGGTGCGTGTAGTACCGTGATGTTAGAAACTCGCCTCTCCGTTGTCAACGCAAGAGAGCTCCCGTATGCTCAAGGAGCAAACTGCCCGTGTTTTGAGGTGTTTCCGGGGATGCCGGATCCTTGGCATCGCAAGTGCTTCAAGAAATTGTGGGGATTACCGACGGTGGCGATCAAGAGCGATCGATGGATTCGCGAGCAGGCGACGACGCATGGGATGATCTCGCCCTTCAGCGAAAAGCAGGTGCGCGAAGGCGTGATCTCGTATGGGCTTTCTTCCTATGGGTACGACCTTCGCGTCTCCGATGAGTTCAAGATCTTCACCAATGTGAACAGCGCGATCATTGATCCGAAGGCGTTCGACGAACGATCCTTTGTGACAGTGGAGGCACCGAGTGTGATTGTGCCGCCGAACTCTTTTGCGCTTGCGCGGTCGATCGAGTACTTCAAGATCCCGCGCGATGTGTTGACGATCTGTGTCGGCAAGAGCACGTATGCTCGATGCGGCATCATCGTCAACGTGACGCCATTTGAGCCGGAATGGGAGGGATACGTGACGCTTGAGATCTCCAACACCACCCCTTTGCCGGCAAAGGTCTACGCCAATGAAGGCCTGTGTCAGATCCTGTTCTTTCAGTCCGACGAGCCATGCGAGGTGAGCTACGCGGACCGGCGAGGGAAGTACCAGAACCAGCAGGGCATTGTGTTGCCGAAGCTGTAACGCGATTACCGGGATCTCTCAATCTCTTTGATCCAGCGAGTTGATCTGCGTCAGGAAGAGGGCTGCTCTCTTTCTCGCGGGATCCGCCCCTTTTGTGCACGATGGAGCACCATTTTGAACCAACCGACGGACACGAAGCGCCATTGCTTCGGGATTGTTGCTGCGGACCCCCTTCGATTTCTTGGGTTGCAAACAATGTTCCCGGAGGAGGCAGGCGTCGAGATCATGGCGCTCGATCAGACCACGGCGCAGGCGGTGGAGAGCCTGTCGCTGGTCGTCATCGATGCAACCTGCACCGAGCTTCTGTTCGAGCTGATGAAAGCATTCCAAGAGGCACAACCGTCGGTACGCCTGATCGTAGTTGGCCTCACGGAGGAACATGCGTATGTGGAACGCGTGATCGGCGCCGGCGCCAAGGGATATTTGACTCATAATGCGTCGGTGAACGAGATTCGCATGGCGATCGCGATCGTGCTTGACGGCTCTGTCTGGGCGCCGCGCAAAGTGCTTGCCCGCCTGATCGAGCGGGGTATGGCAGAGCAGCGGAAAGGCAAGAAGCCGCCGGTGCTTACGCCGCGCGAGAAGGACGTGCTTCGCAAGCTGGGGACCGGATCATCGAACAAGGAGATCGCGGCGGAGCTTGCGATCGATCTCTCGGCGGTCAAGGCGCACGTGGGCCGCCTGATGCGGAAGGTGGGCGTCACCAATCGGACAGCTTTGAGTGTTGAGGCTGCCCGGCAAAGGCTCCTCGACGATCTCTCCGCCGATGGGGATGACACCAAAGGTCTATAGACCTACGTACCGTTGCGGTGATGTCCAAATGGGATGATGCTTGATCTCAGCAACACAGACCTGGGAGAGGGGTCGTGATCAGGCCAATGGTCGATCGCGGCCCCTATTTTTTGCATCCCGAGGTGCTCTGTACCGAAAAGCAACTCACGCAAACTTCATAACATCGTAACTCTTGTCGCTCCGCATAAGTTTGAGCGGTTCTAAATCAGCGATATCGACGAAAGAGGTATGAAGTTATGAAGAAATTTGCGGCTGCTCTCTGTGGGCTAGCGCTGACGGCAACATCGATGTCCGCGTTTGGTGAGTCGGACAAGACAAAGATCGACAGTCGCCTTACGGACGCGAGTGCGGTCATTCGCGAGATTATGTCGACGCCGGACAAAGGCATTCCGGCTAGCATCTTGGCGGGAGCCTCCTGTGTCGTCGTCGTTCCCAGCTACAAGAAGGGAGCCTTCCTGGTGGGTGCCCAATACGGCCAAGGTGCAGCTACCTGCCGCACCTCGCGCGGATGGAGTGCACCAGTCTTCGTGCAGCTTGCGGGCGGAAGCTTCGGTTTCCAGATCGGCGGACAAGCAACGGATCTGATCCTTGTAGCGATGAACCAAAATGGTCTGCAAGACATGCTGAAGAACAAGTTCAAGATCGGTGGCGATGCCGCGGCTGCGGCAGGTCCAGTTGGACGCAACGCCCAGGCCGGGACCGACTGGAAACTCAATGCAGAGTTTCTTAGCTATTCGCGAGCCAAGGGCTTGTTTGCTGGGATCAACCTGGATGGAACAGTTCTCTCCCAGAACCAGGATGACACCCGCACCTTCTACGGAGCCGATGTTCCATTTGAGACAATTCTGAAAGGCAACCAGGCGACCCCGCCCAGTGCAATGGGTTTTGTACGTACCGTGGCAAAGTACTTTGTGGTTGCAAAAAGTCAGTAATAGCATTGCGTGCGGAACGAGAGACGGCCCTGGCGGCCGTCTTTCGCATTTTGCTCAACCGCTTTGCGGACGCATAGACTAGATCCACGCCTGATGGAAGAGAAAACGTTGCAGCGGCGATCCCGTCCGCAAACCGACCTCGTCGGCCCTATCAAACCGGCGCACCACCTAGAATATGCTGCCGTGCGCCTGGTTCTCGGTTCGCTTCGGTGGTTGCCCAGATCCGTTGCTCGCGCGGTAGGAAGTCTATGTGGCATGGCCGCTTTTGCGCTTCTCGGTCGACTCCGTGCCGTTGGGCGGCAGAACCTGCAGCTAGCCTTTCCAGGGATCGCTCCTGTCGAACGAGATCGAGTTCTGCGGGCAGAGTTCCGTCAGCTCGGTCGTCAGCTCGCCGAGTTTGCTCTGATGTCTCGCTACCGTCGGGAGACCATCAGCGCAACCATTCACTACGACGGGTTGGAGAACTTCGAGTGCGCCCGCAGCCAGGGAAAAGGCGTTCTGGTCCTTACCGGGCACCTTGGCGCGTGGGAGCTTTCAAGCTTCTTCCACTCGCTGATGGGGTCTCCGATGGGCATGGTAATTCGCCGCCTCGATAACCCACTGATCGATCGCTATGTGAACCACGTTCGATGCCTGCATGGAAATCGCGTTCTACCTAAGGACGAATTCGCCCGCGGGTTGATTGCAGAGATGAGAGCGGGGCGAACGGTAGGAATCCTGATGGACACCAACATGACTCCACCGCAGGGAACGTTTGTGCCGTTCTTCGGCGTTGCGGCCTGCACTGGTTCCGGTCTGGCCCGGATTGCGCGCAAGACCGGTGCCGCCGTGCTTCCAGGGTTCCTTCTTGAGCAGCCCGGGGGCCGCTATCGGCTGCACTTCGGACAGGCGCTGCCCGTTGACGACACGGGTAACAGTGAGCGCGACGCAGTCTCAAATACGGCGCGCTTTACGTCGGTTCTCGAACACTACATCCGGCAATACCCCGAGCAATGGCTGTGGATGCATCGCCGATGGAAGACGCGACCGCCGGGTGAGCCAAGGATCTATCCGTGATGAGCTTTGACGAGGTTGAGAGCTTTCTGCAGGCACGCCGCCAGCCCTCGAACACGATCTACACGGCCATGCTGACGGAGGTTGCCGGCCCGCAGACTGCACGTCGCGAAGACATCGTATTCGCCCAGGATGCGGGAAGCCTCCTCCTCGCACTGCAGTCTGCCGCCGGGGCGATTCTAGCCAGCGAGGCGCTTCGACCGGAGGTGGCGAATTTCCCTGAAGCTGCCGGGGATCCGCGACGCATTTTGTGGGTCCACAACGCCCGCTTGGCGTTTGCCCGAATCGGTGACCGCCTGCTGCCAAAGCTTGAAAGCAGATCGATCGACCCGTCTGCGATAGTCTCTTCAAGAGCACAGATCGGCGATCGCGTGCGTATCGGGTCAGGCGTTGTGATTGAGCAGGATGTCGTGATCGCCGATGGCTGTCAGCTGGAGGCCCGTGTCATCGTGCATGCAGGTACGTCGCTCGGTCGCAACGTGTTCGTCAAGGCTGGAGCCGTTCTCGGATCAGCGGGCTTTGGTTTCGTGCGCGATCCAGAGACAGGGGAGTACGTTGCGTTTCCGCAGCGTGGCCGGCTGGTCATCGAAGACGAAGTCTGGATCGGTGCCAACACAACCATCGATCACGGCGCGTTGCGTGAAACTCGGATCGGCCGAGGAACCAAGATCGATAACCTGGTCCACATCGCGCACAACTGCATCATCGGTTGCAACGTTGTTATCGCCGCGCAGACCGGCATTGCAGGCTCAAGCGTGATTGGTGATGGCGCAGTAATTGCCGGGCAAGTGGGCATTGCTGACCACGTTACGATCGGTCCCGGCGTCATACTTGGAGCGAAAGCTGGCGTGCCCTCCCATAAGAATCTGCAGGGAGTGGGGCAGGTCTTCTGGGGCATTCCGGCGCGACCGATCCAGCAGTATCTTCGCGAGCTGGCGCGGCTTCGACAGTCAGCGGAACGGGCAAGATAAGCGGTGGTTTGAGACGAAAGGAGTCTATGGCGCTACTTGTGGTTGGCGGCAGCACCCGGAACATCGGAAAAACGAGCGTCGTTGCTGGTCTGATCACCGCTCTACGCGATCGATGCTGGACGGCGATCAAGATCACACAGTACGGCCACGGAATCTGTTCTGCCAACGGAAATCCGTGTGATTGCGCCACGGCGGACCACACCATCGCTTTCACCGAAGAGCGCGATCGATCGGGAGAGTCGGACTCCTCCCGCTATCTCGTGGCCGGAGCGAAACGATCGCTTTGGGTGCGAACCCAGCAGGGTGAGCTCTTTGAGGCGATGCCGCGGCTTCGCCGGGAGATCGCGGAGGGAGGCGACGTGATCATCGAGTCGAACAGCATTCTCCAGTTTGTACGACCAGACTTGTTCGTTTCGGTGCTCGATCCTGCAGTCGAAGACTTCAAAGGATCGGCGCGACGCTACCTGGATCGTGCGGACCTGATCCTGATGGCACGCAGGAATGGTGCGGAAGCGAGCTGGCAGAACTCGCTCAAGGGGATTCTACGCCGCTCGAAAGTACTCTATTTCGAACCCGAATCGTACGTCAGCAGTGAGCTGGTACGTTTCGTAGAAGATAAGATGGCTGTGACGGGGCGGTGATCGCTGACCGTCAGCAAAAGTTTGCGGATGTCCGGGCCAACCCTGTATCGGAAGGGTCGCGCAAAAAGGGCGAGGGTGAGAGGTTTGTTGCAATCGAGGATAGTGAGCACATGGAAGGTCCTCGGGCGCACCGTCCGCGCTGGCAGTGCACGATCTAGCCCATGTCCGCGAGGTTGCGCTTGACCTCGAACCAAGCCCTGCAGCTGGCCACGCTGATCATGTTTGCGTTGTACTTTCTAACCGCCATGGTGGGCATGCGCCTGTTTGGCGGCGTGCAGTCCGCCGTCTGGTTTGCCGGGTCAAGCGCGATGCGTGCCATGGCTCTGGCGCTCTCTCTCTTCGGGCCAGCCTCGGATATGCGCACGACGGCGGGTGTATCCGTCCTAACGGTAGTGGCCCTCACCATGTTGCACCGGAGTTTTGCCGAGCAGCTCGACCGGCCAAAGCTGCTTTGGCGACTTCATCTGGTGTTGGTTCTCGTGACCATCACCGGAGCGACCTTTTTTTCACGCTCGTATACGACCTATCCTGTGCTGACGCTGATAGTGAGTACGGTTGTCGGCATTCAGGCGGCGCTCACGGCCTCCGCGCTCTTCAGCTTCTCGGGGGAGGGAGTCGAGCTTGCAGGGCGGTTCGCCGGCACCTCTATGCTGGTCTACGCGCTGTCGTACTTTCTGCGCGCCGTCGTTGTTCTGCACTTCGGCTCGCCGAACTACTCACGCGCGCTCGATGAGACCTCCACCGTTTGCCTGGCAGGTGCCCTGGTCTCGGGTGGCGCGACCACGTTCGGCTTCACCTTTATCGCAGCCGGTAAGCAGCGGATTGAGCTTCTTTGGCGAGCACAGATTGACGAGCTCACAGGCTTGCTGAATCGCTGGGCCTTTAAACGTGTCGCCGTGCGCGAGACGTTTCGCTCACTTCGAAAGGCAGGCAAGCTCTCGGTGCTGATGATGGATCTGGACGGGATGAAACGGGTCAACGATCGCCTTGGTCACAGCGGCGGTGATGCCGTGCTGCAGGCCGTAGCCGCCAGCTTGCAGGAGGCTCTGCGAGATCGTGACTCCGTCGCCAGAATGGGCGGAGACGAGTTCTGCATTCTTCTGCCGGACACCGAGTTAACCGAGGCAATCGTCGTTGCCGAACGGCTCCGCGATCAGATTGCACTGCTCGATGTACGGTACCGGGGTGAGGTCGTCAAGGTGAAAGCCAGCTTTGGCGCGAGCTGCAGCGATCATTGCGGGTACAACTGGCAGACCATGGTGGACGAAAGCGACGCGGCACTCTATGAGGCTAAACGAAGCGGGAACGTGAAGGTGGTTGCCGCGACCAAGGTCATCGAGACCTCAGCCGATACCGAAAATGCGCTCGCGGCGGCACAGATGAATGAGCGTCGCCGGCGGCAAGGAGAGGTCTAAAGAGACGCGACCGGCAGGGTCATGAAGTCGTCAACCAGACCGACTTCCTTTTGCACGAAGGGTTCGGCAAAACGAACGCCGCTAAGTAGACCAAAGTGTCGCGCAGTCGCAAAGGTTCGTTCCCGGATCTCTTCTTCAGGAACGAACAGTGCTCCACCCTGATCCTGGTTCGCATACTGCGATCGATACGCCAGAAGTGCTCGCAGGCGATCTTCGATGACTGGGCTGATGTCCACGTTAAACGTTGGCCGGACATCCGCGTAGAGCGACGCGTAGAGGATCTTGTAGGGACGATGAGGCGCCTGACCACCGGGGAGATCCAGACGGGAGAGGCCACTCACAAAACAGGCTTCGTACCCAAGCGTAGCCGAGTTATAGTGATCCGGGTGCCGCCCCTGCCAGTACGGAAGGAGGACGACGCGCGGTCGCAGGCGACGCAGCACCGCGGCGATCTTCAGGCGATTCTCGTACGTGTTCTGCACGTTGCCGTCAGGAAGATCCAATGTCTCGCGGTGTGCAACACGCAAGATGCGCCCCGCTTCGATCGCCTCCGCTTCCCGCTCTGCTGCAGATCCCCGGGTGCCAGACTCCCCCTGCGTGAGATCGAGGATGCCGGTACGCCAGCCGCGGGCGTTCATCATCAGCAACGTGCCCCCGCACGTCTGCTCCACGTCATCGCGGTGTGCCGCAATGGCGAGAACATCGACGGTGTCGGACACGGCCGGTTGCCTGCTCATCAGTTGGCAGCGTTGGTTACGGCATCCATGTACGCGACATCGAGTGCCGTCCCTTGCACGGTGATCAGCGTGTTGTTGATCTCCGATCCGTCCGCCGTGTTGAAGGCGTGAACTTGGCCACCATACGCCGTGTAGACCTTGTGGAAGTTCTGTACCCAGCAAAGCCCAGTCAGGCTGCCGTAGTAGTACTGGTTGAGGTTGTCATTGGGGTAGGGAACTGTTGTCGCTCCGCCGGGAGTAGAGTTCGGCACGATCTGCGCGGTCTTTGCGCCCAGGTCGAAACGGGTCAGGCAGTTATAGTTCTGGCCCAGCTTGGCGCGCTCGCCACCGGCACACGACTGCGATCCGACCCACAGGGTGTTGTCATCGGCAAACAGCAGCTTGCTATGGTAGCCGTCAGAGATGCCATACCTGCCGGTGACAGTATTCGAAGCGAGGCTGATCGTGCTCAGGTTGCCCGTGTACATGCCATCCGGGAGCAGTTGCTGGCCGGCAACGTAGAGTGTATCGGCATCCGCAAGGGCTGTTGTCACGCCGCCGGGAACCAGGATGCTGGCCGCAATCGGACTCGGCTCTGGCGACGTGGTGGGGATGGTCTTATAGTTCAACGGCGCCTGCAGCAAAACGCTCACACTTGCTGTCTGTCCGCCGCACTCCGGACCGCAGTTCAGCAGGTAGGCCGTGGTTCCGTCGACAGAGAAGTAGGCATCGACTGGGCGATCATACGACCCACTCACCGGAATAACGCAATATACAGGATTGTTGATCGGCTGGCAATCGACATTGCCCGGAGGGGGGGGCTGGTTCGCATTCAGCCGGATCGCCCGATACAACAGGTTCGAGTTGCGAACCATCGCCAGGATCACCGTATTACCGCGGTTGACCGCAACCTTGTACACGCCCGGAAGATTGAGCGCGTAGGTACGTGCCGGCGCATTGCTGTCCGAGATGATCAGCTGGCCTGAGGTCTCCTGCGCCGCATAGACGTCCAGGAAGTCCTGCGAAACAACAACCGAGGAGGAGCGGGATCCCGCCGGCAGGCCAGGGGCGGCGTTTGCCGACTCAGTTCCATAATTGACGTTGAAAAGACTGCCGTCCGAGTTTGAGTACACGTACCCCCGAACCTGTTCGGGGAAGTTGAGAATGGTGCTGGGATAGCCCGAGGAGTAGCCGCCAACGGTGTAATTGCGCACCGTATTCTGAATATTTCCGCGAATATCCCGCTTGGCGTCGAGCACCGTCAAGCCGCCGGTCGATCCATCTGCACTGACAGAAACCATGACCCGGTTAGCCAGCTTGCTGGGCGGAATCGGGCGGTTCGCAAAGGTGTACTGCGGGAACTTGTAGTACTGCGGACCGCAGGAACACAATGTCAGGGTCGCAAAGCCGAGCAAAAGCAAATGGGCGAACTGACTGCGGAGCGACCGAAACAGCGGACTTCTATTCTTCAAGAGGAGATGCTCCGAACCTGCAGAAAACACATCGTACGCAGGCTCTGTGATGTGAGCCAAGTATACCAAAGTGATACCTCCGGTCTGTTTCTTGGAGGCGCAGATTGCCCACGTGCGACGCCGCTTGGAGGTCCGCCTTCCGCTGACTTACCATGACAGGAACGCCCAGCGCTCGAACATCAGAGCAGCATGTATCTTGGGCGAGGACACGATGCCAACTGAAACACAGAGTGCGGCGCCGATCGCGGTGGCCGGTGCGGCGGCAACAGACCGGCTGTTCTCCGGCCGAACGGTGCTGTGCGATGGTGCGATGGGCACCATGCTGTACTCACGCGGCGTCTTCATCAATCGCTGCTACGACGAGCTGAACCTCTCGCAACCGGATCTGGTGCGAACCGTGCACATGGAATATCTGCAGGCCGGTGCGGAGATCATCGAGACCAACACCTTTGGGGCCAATTCAGTTCGCCTGGAGCGCTTCGGTCTGCAGACGAAGACGCGTGAGATCAACGTTGCTGGAATCCGTCTCGCCCGGGAGAGCGTTCGGCAGATCGCGGAAAAGCAATCGGTTGAGGCCTTTGTCGCGGGAGCGATCGGCCCCTTGGGCGTTCGTTTGGAGCCGCATGGAAAGCTGACGCGGGCGGAGGCAGCAGCGGCCTTTGCTGAGCAGGTTCGGAGCCTGGCGGAGGGCGGCCCCGGAGTCGGCGCCGATCTCCTGATCGCCGAGACCATCACGTCGCTCGATGAAGCCGAGCAGGTGATTCTTGCCGCAAAAGCAGAAGCTCCGCGCTTGCCGTTGCTGGTTCTGCTCACCGTCAACGAGGCTGGCGAGTGCCTCGATGGCGAATCAGCAGAGATCGCCGCCGAGCGCATGCAGGCCTGGGGAGCCGATGCGATCGGATGCAACTGCAGCTCAGGCCCGGCCATCGTTCTCAGCGTCATCGAACGCATGCGGAAGGTCGTCACCGTGCCGCTCGCCGCCATGCCGAATGCCGGTGTTCCGCGCTCGGTCGACGGACGCTCCATCTACATGACGTCTCCTGAATACATGGCCAGCTTCGCCCGGAAGTTCACCCACGCCGGTGCCAGCTTTGTTGGCGGCTGCTGCGGCACAACGCCAAGCCATATACGCGCCATGCGCGGCGCTCTGCGAGCGATTGAAGCGCAGGTCGAGGGTGCAGAAGGAAGTGAGCCGTCGGTCGAAGAGGCTCCGAAGACCGAACCTCCCCCACTCGCGGACAGGTCGCGCATCGGCGCTATGATCGCTTCCGGTGAGTTCTGCACGTTGGTGGAGATCGTGCCGCCGCGCGGCATCGACTCCAGCCGCGAGATCGAAGGCGCGGCCTACCTACACCAGCTCGGTGTGCACGCCATCAATGTACCGGATTCACCACGCGCCAGCGCCCGTATGAGCGCGCAGAGCCTTTGCGTGCAGATCCAGCAGCAGGTCGGCATTGAGACCGTCCTGCACTACACCTGCCGTGATCGGAACATTCTCAGCATTCAGAGTGATTTGCTCGGCGCCGCATCAATGGGGCTGAAAAACATCCTGTGCCTCACGGGCGATCCACCAAAACTCGGCAACTACCCTGACGCCACAGCTGTTTTTGACGTCGACGCAATCGGCCTTACGCGGATCGTGCGGGGCCTGAACCACGGCCTCGATATCGGCAAGAACCCCATCGTCGGCTCGACCGGCTTCACCATCTCGGTCGCGGCCAATCCGGGCTTAGCGGACATCGACGAGGAGGTCAGGCGCTTCGAACACAAGGTGGAAGCCGGCGGGGAGTTCTGTATCACGCAGCCAGTCTTCGATCTTCGCTTGCTGGAGCAGTTCCTTCGCCGCATCGAGGGCTTCCGTATCCCTGTCATCGCAGGCATCTGGCCGCTGACGAGTGCAAAAAACGCGGACTTTATGAAGAAGGATCTGAAGGTCAGCATGCCGGACGAGATCATCGATCGCATGTTGCGGTCGCCCTCGCCCGAAGCAGCGCGCGCCGAAGGTGTGCTCATCGCGCAGGAGATGGTGGCGCAGGTCCGTGCCGACGTGCAGGGCGTGCAGGTAAGCGCGCCCTTCGGCAAATACGCCGCGGCGGCACAGGTTCTCGATACCCTGTTACCCAAATCGAGTGGGGCGAGGTAGATCAGTATGCCTTCGTTTGAGGATCAGATGTCTGCCCTCGAGGCCGTTGTTGAGCGGCTCGAGCACGGAGAGCTTCCGCTTGAGGAGTCGGTCCGGTTGTTCGAGGAAGGCATGCGCCTCACGGCCGCCTGCCGTGGTGAGCTCGACGCCGCGGAGGGCAGGTTGCAGGTCCTCTCCGCCCGACCCGGTGGCACGATGGTCCCGGTCGACATGCCCATCAACGCAAACGAGGAAGACGAAGAGTGAGCTAACGATCGCGGCTGGTTACGAATCCCGGCATCCAGAGCAACGCTCGTCGCGCCTCCGTCTCCGGCAGATCGGTGATCGACAACCGGGCGGCCTCGGCATACGCACATGCCGTGTCCATGGCGTACTCGATCGACCCGTGGCGCTCCAGAATCTCAAGTATCTGCGCATGCGTGACGTGCTCGAAGCTGCGATCGGCCAGCACCGTCCGGATCGCCTCCCGGTCAGCTCCAGTCCCTCGTTCGAGCGCGTGAATTACCGCCAGGGTCGCCTTTCCTTCGCGCAGATCACTCGCCACCGGCTTCCCCAGCACACCCTCCATCGACGTCAGATCGAGAACATCATCGACGATCTGGAAGGCAAGCCCGAGGTTGCGCCCGTACTCGCCCATCTGCGGCTCAAGGTCATCCGTGCCCGGTGTGATCGCGGCTCCTAGTTGCATGGACACCTTGAACAGGCAGGCTGTTTTGCGAAAGATCAAGTCGAAGTATTCTTCCTCGTTGATCAGATGGCCCAGCTTTTCCATCTGCAGCAGCTCTCCCTCGACCATCTGCTGTGTCAGCGAAATAAGCAGATCAAGCACGCGGAAGTTTCGTTCGGTCAAGGCCGCGGAAAAGGCCTGCATATACAGCCAGTCACCCGCGAGTACGCACTTCGCACTGCCCCATGTCGTGTTTGAAGACGGCCGGCCGCGCCGCATATCCGCTTCGTCGATAATGTCGTCATGCACCAGCGTCGCCGTGTGCAGCATCTCGACGACCGCCCCAAGTCGAATGCGACTGTCGGACTTTGACCCGAGAGCCTTCGCCGCTAGCAGCAGAAGCATCGGCCGAATGCGTTTGCCGCCGCCAGCCATCAGGTAGTTGGCGATTTCCGTAACCACCGTGACCTCGGAGACGGCTTGGATAGCAAACTCCTGCTCGATTGCAATCAGGTCGGGCCGAAGCAGGTCGAAGACCTCTTTGGCGCTCGAGATGGAGAGGGTACTCACCTGATCATGAGAGTATCAGTTTGCTTTTGCCGGTTCATCGAGGATCGATCCTGGCTCCCCGTGATTCGAGACACGCAAAGATTGTGCACGAATCGAGCATTGGACCAACGCCCGACAGCAGAGCCTCAGCTGGATCGCATGTTCGTGAACTGAAGGTCGACCCCCAGATCCTTGCCGCGCAAAAGTGTCATGATCTCCTGCAGAACATCGCGATCCTTCGAGACAACGCGAACGGTATCGCCCTGGATCGACGCCTGCGCCTTCTTCTTCGAGTCTTTGATGAGAGCAACAATCTGCTTCGCCTTGTCGGACGGAATACCCTGTTGCAACGTGATCTTCTGCCGGACGGACGAGTTCGACGCCGGCTCAAGTTTGCCATACTCCAAGTTCTTCAGAGAGACGCCGCGCTTCACCAGCTTCTGGCTAAGGATCTCAATAACCGCCTTGAGGGTGTACTCGTCCTGGCTGGCCAGCTGGATGGCGTCGTTACCCTCAACGGCTATGGTCGATTTCGAGTTCTTCAGATCAAAGCGCGCGTTGACCTCTTTGGTCGCTTGGTCAATCGCGTTCTTTACCTCTTGCAGCTCTACCTTGCTAACCACATCGAAGCTGTTATCTGCTGCCATACGGGTTCATCCTCGTCACTTTCCACTTAGTTTGTCTCAGTCGCGGGCTGCCGGAAAAAGCCTTCGGAAGTTTTCCGTGGTCTCGGCCGCAAGCTCCTCCAGTGAGATGCCGCGAAGCTCCGCCAGGGCTCGCGCCGTGTGCTGCACCAGAGCTGGTTCGTTCCGTTGCCCACGGTGCGGCACCGGCGCCAGAAACGGCGAATCCGTCTCGACCAGAATGCGGTCCACTGGTGCCGTCGTCGCAGCCTCGCGAAGTGTCTTCGCCGCCGGGTAGGTAAGGTTGCCGGCAAATGACAGATAAAACCCCATCTCGACCGAGCGGCGAGCCTGGTCCACCGTGCCAGAGAAGCAATGCATGATGCCCGGCAAACCAGTTGGCCGCCAATGCTCGGTGAAGATCGCGAGCAGGTCTTCCCAGGCGTTCGCCGGGCCGAACCTCGCCTTGGCTGCCGGTGTCGCCAGCTCCGAGGTCCGGCAATGCACGATGATCGGCTTGCGCGCTGCCGCCGCACGGTGCATCTGCGCGAGCAGGGCCTGCTTCTGGATTGGTGGCTCGGGGTTCCCGACATGGTAGTAATCCAGGCCGATCTCCCCGCACGCAAGAACCAACGGATCCGCCAGCAGATCGCCCATCCGATCGAGCGCACGCTCCTCTGCGTTCGCCGCCTCATCAGGATGGATTCCCGCCGTAGCAAACAGGCGCGGGTGCCCCGGCACTGGTGTCTCCGCCGCCGCACGCGCGAGATCGCGCGCTCGATGCATCGTCGCCGGTCCATCCCCAATTCCGATCGCCAGAATCGTCTCCACCCCGGCGTCACCAGCGCGTGCGAGAACCTGATCCAGGTCGGTCTCGAACAAATCCAGGTGCGCGTGAGAGTCAACCAGGGAAGGCATCATTTCAGCCGCGCACCGACCTCGATCTCTTCCCCAAAGGTGGCCAGCACAGGTTTGCCATTTTCTCCATGGGACGCGGCCAGAAGCATCCCGTGCGACTCCAGGCCCCGCATCTTGCGTGGCGCCAGGTTGGTAATCACGACGATCTTGCGGCCCACCAGGTCCTCAGGCGTGTACCACTCGGCGATACCGGAGAGGATCTGCCGCTGCTCATAGCCCAGATCGACCTCCAGCCGCAGCAGCTTGTCAGCCTTGGGAATGCGCTCGGCGACGAGGATCTTCGCGACACGGAGTTCCACCTTGGCGAAGTCGTCGATGGTGATCTGCGGGCTCGCGGTTGAGGGTGCCGCGTTCATGGAGGTGGCGGTGGATCCTGCGAAGACGCCCGAAGGCTCGGCGTCGACGTGAGAGGGGGTCGAGGGAAGAACGGCCGCGGGGGCGCTGGAGGCGCCGACCTGGGAGCCGGGGTCGTGGTGGGGCAGGGTGGAGGTGCGGGGTGGGGCGGCGGGGGAGGTGGGCTCGAGCTCTGCGGCTTCATCTACGGTTGGCGCGGTAACGTCGCTGATCGGGGCCTCGCGGAACTCAGCGGCTTCGGAGGTGGCGGCGTCGTTATCGGCGGTGACCTGGGTTAGGCTGGGCTTGGTTTCCATGTCGGTCATGATCTGGGCGAGCTCCTTGGGGGCGCGGGGGAAGATGGGGGCGAGGGGGCCGAGCTTCGTGCCGGGTTGGAGACCGCCCCACTGGAGGTTGGTTAGGTCGCCGCGAGCGGCGGCGTCTTCGATGGAGCCGAAGCCGAGCTGCGCCCAGACTTTGGCGGTCGAGTAAGGGAGGATGGGGTAGAGCAGGGCGGTGAGGATGCGGATGGACTCGGCGGAAATAAAAAGAAGGTCACGTCGTCTTTGTTGTTCTTGGCTCTCCTTGGCAGCCCAAGGCTTGTTCTCCGATATCGCCGTATCGACAAGCTTTGTAAGCCCCTGAAGGGAAGTTAAGAACTCTAGAAACTGTGAAGTATCGGCGAAACTCACGCTGCGACTCACTTCTGATAGAAAGCGAGTGGCTACAGACTGTAGCTCGTTTCGAGACTTACCAAAGTTGAGATCGCTATTGTGTAAGCCATCGTCCGCCGCTAGATAAGAGGACGGAATAAGAGCATTCTCATACTTCTCGATCATGCTCAGCACCCGGCTGACTAAGTTGCCGTAGCCGTTCGCCAAATCAGCGTTGTAGCGGGTGATCATGGCTTCGAAGGAGAAGCTGCCGTCCTGGCCGAAGGGGATCTCGCGGAGCAGGAAGTAGCGGAGGACGTCGGAGGCGAAGAGGTCGGCATCGGCTTTGGAGGGCTCGGGCTGGCCGAGTCGGACGAGCTCGCGGCGGTAGTGATCGCCGAAGGCGTCGAGGATGGTCTCGGTGCGGACGATGTTGCCGCGCGACTTCGACATCTTCGACTCTTCGAAGAGGAGCCAGCCGTGGGCGACGACGGCCTTGGGGAGCATCTTCTCGATCCACTCGGCCTGATCAGCAAGAGAGAGTTGCGGGGTCGGTTCACTGGGATCGTGTTGAAGCTGCGGATTGAGCGCGAGCAGAAAGGCGGGCCAGTAGACGCAGTGGAAGCGGATGATCTCCTTGCCGACGAGGTGGAGGTCGGCGGGCCAGAAGGTGTCGAACAGGGTGGTGTCGTCCGAGCCGTAGCCGAGGGCCGTCATGTAGTTGGCGAGGGCGTCCAGCCAGACATAGATGACGTGGGGATCTTTGGCGGCGGAGGCGGCGGGCTCCGGGACGGGGATGCCCCAGGTGAAGGAGGAGCGGGAGACGGAGAGGTCTTTGAGGGCTCCGGGGAGGTAGTAGTTCCCTCCCTTTGTTCTACCAAGCTTGCCTTCTTCGTAGGCAGCAGGTATGTGTCGTTTCATCGAGCCTTCGTTCGTCACCAACATGCCGTCCGCTCGTTGCTCGGATAGTTGAGGGCGCTCGGAGGGTTCCTGCGATAGGTTGCCGCGAAGGAAGCTAAGGACCTCATTGCGGCGGGCTTCCGGCTGGATGAGTAACTTCGGCGGTTGACCATCGGGCCCGTCCTCGATGAGGTCAATGAGCTGTCCTTGGTACTTCGAGAGGCGAAAGAAGAAGTTTTCTTCGGTGACGGTCTCGGTGGGGCGGCCATCCGGGCCGATGGTGCCGGGGGGGCCTTCGACGAACATCTCCTCGCCGACGCTGTATTGACCGGTGTAGGAGCTCAGGTAAATTTCGCCCCGGGCATAGAGCTCGGCGAAGAGCTTCTGGACACCCTGTTTGTGGCGGGCATCGGTGGTGCGGATGAAATCGTTGTAGGTGAGGCCCATGCGATCCCACAGAGCACGGAAGGAGGCCGAGACCTCGTCGGCAAACTGCTGCGGCGGCACTCCCGCCGCGCTTGCAGACCGTTCGATCTTCTGGCCGTGCTCGTCGGTTCCGGTGAGAAACAAGGTGCGGTGACCCAGCAGGCGATGCCGGCGCGCGACAACGTCAGCGACGATGGTGGTATAGGCATGACCGATGTGCGGACGTGCGTTGACGTAGTAGATCGGCGTGGTGAGATAGAACGTCTGCGAGGTTTTGGACATGCTGGTGGTGGTACGCCGAGTTTAGCAGGCAGACCGGAGCGACGCGGCGCGCATCCGCCTACGCCTCTCTTGGAGCTTCTCCAAGCCGTGGAACCAGGGTCTGAAAGATCGCCAAAGCGCTTACGTACGCCACCGCGGCAAGCCCAAAGATCAGCAGCGGATGCAACGAAAAGTAGGTTTTCACAAGCGCTGTAAACAACGCTCCACCGGCTGCCCCGACCGCACCACCAATCCCCACAACGGTCGACACCGCCGTTGATGGAAACATGTCGGTCGGCGTCGAAAACAGGTTGGCAGACCATCCCTGATGCGCCGCCGCAGCCAGGGCAAACAGGGCGACGGCCGGCCATGCCGTGTGCGGAAAGACGGTGTGCATCGTGGGCACAAAGATGATCGGCAACACGCAGACCGCACAGATCAGCAACGCAAACTTACGGCCATTGTTGACGCTGTGTCCCCGCTTCATCCGCCATCCGGACAGGCCACCCCCAAGGATCGACCCCACCGAAGCGACCGCGTACACGACAACAATCTCCCAATACGCATGCGCCAGGTCAAGCCCGTAGTTCTCGTTCAGGTACTTCGGCAGATAGAAAAGATAGAACCACCAGATAGGGTCGGTCATGCCCTTGGCGATCGAAAAGGCGTACAGGCCGCGGTTGCGAAACAGAACAGAAAACAACGGTCCACCGCTCGTAACCGCTGCCAGGTTCTGCTGGGTGATGGTCGCTCCGCGGCGCAGACGGTTATACGGGAAGAGCAGCCATACCACCAGCCACAGCATGCCCATTGAACCCGTCGTCAGAAACGCAGCATGCCAGCCGTAGCGCGCCGTCACCGCGGCGACCAGCGCCGGTGCGATAAACGCGGAGGCGTTCGAGCCCGAGTTGAACAGCCCCGTCGCGAGCGCCCGCTCTTCGGTCGGAAACCACTCCGTGGTCGCTTTGATCGCGGCAGGGAAGTTGCCCGACTCGCCCAGACCTAGCAGGGCCCGTGCGATGCAGAACCCAGCTACCGAAGTCACAATCGAGTGACCCATCGACGAGAGCCCCCAGATTAAAATCGCGAGCGCATACCCCAGCTTCGTCCCAAGCTTGTCGATGATCCGGCCGGCAGTCAGCAGGCCAAGGCCGTACGCGATCTGAAAACAGATCACAATGTTGCCGTAATGGTTGTTGAAGACGCTCTGGTGCGCGGCATCCTTGCTGGCGTCCCACCCCATGAACGGCGTCGCGTGCAGCAGCGGTTCAATCAGCGACAGCACCGATCGATCCATGTAGTTAATGGTCGTGGCCAGAAAGAGCAGGCCGCAGACGAACCAGCGCACATTGAGGCTCTGCGGAGCCACGGCCGTCAAGGCCGCATGTCGTCGAACAGCTTCAAGCGCCATCTTGTCAGCGACTCCACACCATGAATAGGAACGGTCCAGCGAGGGACCGAACACCGGGATGAGCATAGCGGCTTACCGTCCGCTCCTGTCAAGGCGGTCGTGCGCCCAGCCTCTCGGTCTCCCCGCGCAACGCTATCATGTATAAGAAATGCCCGATCTATCAACAGCCACTTCCAGAGACGATCGCCCCAGACTTCTTTTGCTCGATACCTGTGGGAGCGAGGCGTCGGTCGCTCTTGCAGTCGGCCCCAACGTCATCGAAGAGGTTACATTCCCCGGCCGGAGCGCCTCAGAGAGACTGATCGAAGTCATCGATCGCCTCCTTCGCGCCCATGCCTGGCAACTCCGCGATCTCAACGCTCTCGCCGTCACGCGAGGGCCCGGCTCCTTCACCGGTGTCCGTGTCGGCCTGGCTGCGGCCAAGGCCCTGGCTGAGGCGAGCGCGCTTCCCTTAGTTGCCGTCTCGCGCCTCGCGGTCCTCGCGGCCAGGATCTTTCACGATGGGCTCTCTGTGCTCGAAGCAGGTCGCGGTGAGCTCTTCTGGGCGCGGGTTCACCACGGCGTCACGTCCGACCAGGGAGTGGCCTCGCGATCGTGGGTCGCCCAACATGCGTGCGATCTCGGCCTCCCAATCCTCTGCGAGGCCGGGTGTGACGAAGACCTCGCAGCCGCTGATGTCCAGCAAGTGGCCCCACTTACGGCAAGTGCCGGCCTGTCCCTCGCGCTCGATCGCTTAGCGCTCCACGCCTTCGACAATCCTCTTTTGCTCGATGCGCTGTACCTGCACAAGACCGAGCAGGAGACTCTGGATCGTCAGCGTCGCCACCAGCAAGGTATCGCCGCTGGCCCGGACCAGGCATGACGGGATGGACGCGGGCCGCCCTGCTGCAGGATCTCTCCCCCATCCTTGCTCTCGAGCGGTCGACGCCGGAGTTGCCGCACTGGACCGACGCGGAGTATGGTCGGTACCTCGATCCGGCAGCAGAAGATCGCCTCTTATGTGTCGCCGGGGAAGCCGGTGGCGGCAGCATCGCAGGCTTCGCCGCCGCAAGGCTGACTCCGGCATCTACGGACCTCCCAAAAGTCGGTCGAATTGCCGAGCTCGAAAGCCTTGCCGTCCTTCCAGCCGCGCGCCGATCCGGACTCGGCAGCCTGCTCTGCAGCAGCATCCTCGATTGGGCCCGCGCGCGCAACGCAGAGGCCCTCGAGCTCGAGGTGCGCTCCAAAAGCACTGGCGCCATCGCGCTGTACGAATCCCTTGGCCTCAACATCGTCGGTCGAAGGTCACAGTACTATGCCAAACCCAACGACGACGCCCTTCTGATGACGCTCGCTCTCCCCCGGGCCGAGCCCATCTATAATTGCGGCAATCATGGTTCGTGACGGGTACTTCTACGGTCTGGCTTTCGGCGTGGTTGCCGTGCTTCTTTGGCTCTTTACCCACGCTATCTGGCTCGTATTGATCCCGGTTCTGCTGGCGTGCTTTTTTCTCTGGTTCTTTCGCGATCCCACGCGTCAAATCCCCTCGCTCCCCGGGCAGATCGTCTCTCCCGCCGATGGCCTGGTCACTGAGGCTGAGTGGATCGAAATGCCCTCGGGCACCCGGCTTCGCCTCAGCATCTTCCTGAACGTCTTCGATGTCCACGTCAACCGGTCGCCCATCGCCGGCATCGTCAAGCTCTGCGAGTTCCGTAAGGGCCGCTTCATGAACGCCATGAAGGCCGAATCAGTCGTCGAAAACGAACAGACCCTGATCGTCATCGATGCCGGTGCCTACGAGGTCAGCTTCAAACAAATCGCCGGCTTGCTGGCTCGGCGTATCGTCTGCAACCTCAAAGTCGGAGATCGCGTCGAGCGCGGTCAACGGATCGGCTTGATTAAATTCGGCTCGCGCTGCGACGTCTTGCTGCCCGCAGAGGCTGACTTGAAGGTCAAGACCGGCATGCGCGTCCTTGGCGGCAAGACGGTTCTCGCCGAGGTTCCCGAGCCTCTATCGCCGTCCGTTCCTCGCGGGGCGTCGGTCCGCTGATGGATCAGGATCTGGCTAAGGCACACAGCAGCAAACCGAGCCGGCAGCCAAGTCGCGGCATGTACGTCCTGCCCTCGCTCTTCACCGCCGGCAACATCGCGGCCGGCTTCTATGCCATGACGCAAAGCATCCAGGGCTCGCCGGCTGACCCTGCCTTCTTTGATCGCGCCGCCCTCGCCATCGGCTTCGCCGTTCTCTTCGATGGGATTGATGGCCGCATCGCGCGCATGACCCACACTACCAGCGCCTTCGGCCGCGAGCTGGATTCACTCGCGGACGTCATCACCTTCGGCGTCGCGCCGGCTATTCTGGCGTACGTCTGGGGCTTTCGCATGTTGCCCCTTACCGTCAGTCCCTACCTTCGAGACCGCATCACGCACTTCGGCGTTCTTGCCTGTTTTCTGTTTCTCATCTGTGGGGCCAGCCGCCTGGCACGCTTCAACGTCAGCATCAATCCGCAGCCACGCAACCCCGGCCGGCCAGGCCGCAAGTACTTCGTCGGCATGCCCATCCCTGCCGGCGCCGGTGTGCTGGCCTCGATCGTCCACGGATTCAGAGGCTCCCCCATCTACAATCCGTGGATCTCCCTCGTCTGGCTCGGCCTCATCCTGTTCGCCGGCATGCTGATGGTCAGCTCCTGGCGCTTCTGGAGCGGCAAGGAACTCACCCTCCGCGGCAAACATCCCTTCCAGTTCCTCGCTCTGCTCGCCTTCATCATTGCCGTTGTGGTCGCCTATTCCGAGTACGCGCTGATGGTCATCTCGCTCGGCTATCTGGTCTCCGGCGTCCTCGCGCGTCTCGCCTACTCCCACAGTCGAAGCCGCAGACGAGCGATTACGGGCGGGTAGTCGAGCCAGATCCCGTCCTCAAGCATCTGAACCTCTATGCCTGCACATCAGCTGCGCGTCGTTATTGTCGGTGCTTCGTCCCTGCTCGGAAAAGAACTCAGCGAGGAGATCATCGGGTCTGCTCTGGGAACCGCCGAGGTTCTTCTCTTCGATACCGAGGCTGTCGAAGGGCAGATCACCACCATCGGCGACGAGGCCTCGTTCATCCGGCGGGTCAGCGCAAATTCCTTTGAGGCGGCCGACTTCGTCTTCTTCGCCGGCTCGCAAGACCAAGCACGCGAGCACTGGCAGAGCGCCCGTCAGGCCGGTGCCATGGTCGTCGATCTCACGTACGCTCTCTCCGACCAGCCGGAGGTCATGGTCTGGTCACCCTGGGTCGCTCCTCTGAATCCCGCGGCCAACAGTCGCACCGGCGTTGCCGCGCGTCGTCCTGACCTCCAGACCGCCGCCGTCGTTCCAGCCCATCCCATTGCCACCATGCTCGCCTTGATCGCGGCGCGGCTCACGGCTGCAGTCGCCAAACCCGCGACGCTCGCCGCAACCGTGTTGCAGCCTGCCTCAGAGCTCGGCAGCCGCGGTCTCGATGAGCTGCACCAGCAGACCGTCAACCTGCTCTCCTTCAAGGACATTCCGCAGGAAGTCTTCGACGCCCAGACCGCCTTTAACGTGCTCGCCGATCTCGGAGAAGACGCCCCGCTTCGACTTCCGCAGATCGCCGACACTATCACGACACACTTCCTTGCCCTGTCCAACAGCGAGTTGCCGGAGCTCGCTCTTCAGCTGCTCCAGGTACCCGTCTTTCACGGCTATACCAGTTCCATCTTCCTTGAGTTCGACCAGCCCGTCTCCTCGCCCGCCATCGCGAAGGCCCTCGCCGGCGGCAGAATCGAAGTCGCCACAGGCGCCGATCTGCCCAGCAATCTCCTGGTTGCGGGCCGAAGTGAGATCGTGGTCAGCGTCTCGCCCTCTGACCCTGCCACCGAGGCCACACGCTTCTGGCTCTGCGGCGCTGCCGACAACCTCAAGATTGCCGCTGCGAACGCCATCGATTGCGCCCTCGGCATGCGCAGCCTCCGTCCGCAGGGGAAGGTCCAGTAGGTTCATCCTGCTGTTCGACCAATCCGGTCCCGTCCGCCTCAGGTGCCGCAGGTTTCTGATAGACTCTGTCCTGTGACCGAGCTCAGGAAGCAGACGGCGTTCCTTCAAAAGGTGCCGATCGGGCTTGAGATCGCTGCCGGGGCAGCCGATACATCAGCTTCCGGTTAGACCAGTTCCTGGGAATTCAGGCAAACAGCCTGCAAGGATTTGGGGACGTAGCTCAGTTGGTTAGAGCGCTGCCCTGTCACGGCAGAGGTCGCGGGTTCGAGCCCCGTCGTCCCCGCCATACATTCTAGAGCACTTAGAGTGATATGGGACCTAAAGTGACACCCCGATCAGGGTCCGATGAAGGTCCAACAAGGCGGCTAAGTGCCTATTGGCGGGTAAGAATCTGAACCTTTCTGACCCACGTCTGCCACCATCATGTTCACAACCTTGCTCTGTGCAGCGCGCTTATGCGAGTTCACGGCCTGGGTGTAGACATCCAGGGTGATCCTGCTGTTCGCGTGTCGCAAGAGCTCCTGAACGGTTTGACATCCTCTCCATTTGCTTTCAGCAGTGTGCCGAAGGAGTGGCGGAAGGTGTGCCAGCCGATGTTCTTGTGGATGCCAGCCTTGCGTGCGACCGGACGGATGTAGCGCTTCATGAGGTTGTCCGGCCAGTAGGGCTGTGTGCCCCTCATCGTCGGACTCGCGAACACATAATCGGTCGCCATCGGATAGGGACTCTGGCGACGCCAGCGAAGCAAATCCTCCGCCATGTAGCCGTCCATAGGGACGGGCTTGGCTGAGGCTTCTGTTTTGCAGTCGCCTACGACCTGATGCCAGATCAATCGAGTGACCTTGAGCTCCAAGGCTTCGAAATCGACATCGATCCAGCGAAGTGCAAGCAGTTCGCTAACCCGAAGACCGGTTGCCGCGTCTAGAAGAGCTAGGGTGCGTTCCCGGACCGACAATTTGCTGAGAAGAAGCTGTAATTCCGCTAGTTCCAGGATCTCAGCCACCTTCTCTCGTTTCGCACTCTGGCGCACGAGCTTGATCGGATTTCGATCGGTCCACTCGTACCGCATTGCGTGATGAAAGATGGCGCTCATAAGGTTCCTGATCTTCGCTTTTGTACCTCTGGCCCGCTTGATCGTGCCCAGCCATTCTTCGACCGCGACTGGTTTGACCTGATCGAGCTTGTGATCGCCCCAACGAGGAAGGATCCAGGTTTTCAGGTAGTATTCGTATGCGGATCGCGTCGAGAACGCCTTGCCCCTGACTTTCACCGGCCAGTTCCTTGAGCCTGTAGTGAGCTATTAGTTCTGCAATCGAGCTCGGCCCGCCTTCCGCTTGCGGGGTTTGTTGGTTAGCGTCAATGCGCAATGCGCGGGCGGCCCTGAGTGCGCTTGCTTCGGTCGGCAGTGTTGAAGTCGTTCCAACGATAGCCTTACGTCGCTTGGTTGTACCGTCCGAGTTGGGTTCCCACCAGCGGAAAATCCAAACATCCGGCCCACTCTGCCGCTTTTCGCGTTGCACGCTTCCTTGTTGATACCGTGTTCGCCTTGACATGATTCCTCCCGTTAAGGCGTAACGGATGGCTGCATCCAGCCTACCGCTACTTCGGGCAGAGGTCGATCCATTCTAGCTAGCAAGTTGAGCTTCGATCCAACGTTCAATCTCCGTGGCGCGAAAGCGCCACAGCTTGCCAACGTGGACTCCCCTAATCACTCCCTTGCGTGCAAGTCTCTGCAACGTTTTTGGGTGTATCTGCATAATTGCGGCTGCCTGATTTGAAGCACACGATTTCCGGTGCTCGCTATAAGCGAATCGGCTATCCTTGCGGTAGCCATTCGTGCTGCGAGTCGAGGAGAAAACTCTGAGATGCGCGCATGTTATCAATTCGGAAGTCTAGTCATAAAGAAGCGGGCGAAGGGTTCGGACGCTTGGGAGTTTCGGTATTACGAATCGAAGGCTGACGGTGACAGGACACGCAAGACCTGCACTATCGGCACAGTCGACAAGTATAGGACCGAGGCCCAAGCCCGAAAGGCAGTCGAAGCTCTTCTCCTAAAACTCAACTGTGAAACCCCTCTGCAGAGGATGGCTGTGGTGACGTTCGGTGGTGTTTGCGACCGGTACGTTCAGGAAGAGCTTCCCGAACGCTACTCGACCCGCAAGTCGTACCTCACCAACATCGATCTTCACCTTAAGCCACGTTGGGGCGATTACCTGCTTGAAAAGATTCGACCGATGGCGGTCGAAGACTGGTTGAAGAACCTCGATATGGCACCCAAGTCAAAGGCGCATATCCGAAGCCTGATGCACCTGATGTACCAGTGTGCAGCTCGCTGGGAGCTCTTCACCGAGCAGCGTAATCCGATCGCGTTGGTGCGCGTCAAGAACTGCACGCGCCGTCTTGTTCGCCCAACGATCCTTACAGAGGACTCGTTCCAAGCCATCCTTGTGGCTCTTAGGGAGCCTTACAGGACGATGGTGGTCATCGCGCAGTGTCTCGGTCTTCGCGTGAGCGAGATCGCGGCATTGCAGTGGGATGATTTCGATTTCGATCGTCGCCAGCTTCTGGTTCAGCGGAGCATCGTGAACGGACGAGTGGACGACGTGAAGACGGAGTATTCGCACGACTACGTTCCACTGCATGACTCGCTTGTAGAGGTTCTGCTCGCCTGGACTTCGCAGGCATACCCGACCGAAGAAGGTTGGGTATTTGCGAATCCCATGACCAGCCGCCCGTACTACCCGACTGAGATTCAGAAGCGCCACCTGCGGCCTTTGGGAATGAAGTTGGGCTTAGGCGCGATTGGCTGGCATACGTTCCGCCACACGTACCGTTCGTGGTTGGACGAAACGGGTGCTCCGATGAAAGTGCAACAAGAGCTGATGCGGCACGCTTCGATCCAGACGACCATGAACGTCTATGGACAAGCGATGCCGGCTTCCAAGAGAGAAGCCAATGGAAAGGTTGTTGAAATGGTCCTCATCCCCGCCAGGATGAGTGCCTGAAATCAGCAAATTTTCTTATTGGGAGTTTTTGGGAGTTTGTCCGAAAGTCGAAACCTTCGTAACTGATTGATTTGATTGGTTGCGGGGGTAGGATTTGAACCTACGACCTTTGGGTTATGAGCCCAACGAGCTACCGGGCTGCTCCACCCCGCTCTATGAATATAGCTTGACTAACCTGCCGGGTCAAGGCACCCCGCACCTCGCGCAGACCCATCCAGAAGCTCACAACCCACGCCTTCCGCCCGCAAACCATCATTGATCAACACGATTGCTGCTACTGACCAACAGAACTTTTCCCAGCATGGTGTGTCCAACTCTCTAAGCGGCGCGAGCCGCAACACAGCAACCGGTAGCCGCCTCGGTTGAAAGGAGTAGGCCATGCGCACGAGAAAGCAACAGCAGGTTTCACAGGTCGCTCGGTCTCTGGTTCTGGCAGGAACCGTCCTCGCCGGAACCGCGGACGCAAAAGCCCAGGCCAAAGTCGCAACTTTACCCGATGCGCAGGTGGAATCAAACGTCCTCCGAGCCCTTGCCGCGAACACAAACTTGGCCAACCAGCAGATCAGCTCCGCTGCCGTATATGGTGTCGTCACACTCTCCGGCCACGTCAAAGACGACACCACACGATCGCTTGCCGACGATCTCGTCTCCCGGACCGCCGGCGTACAGAAGGTTATCGACGAAGTGACCATTGCGGATCAAACCGTAGCTGAGAAAACCGCCCCTGTCGCCGCCAGCCAGGGATCGGACCCGCAGCTGCAATCAAACCGTACTGTGGCGCGGTCAGCCGAAGAGGACAACCAAACATCATCAGCCGGGCAGCCGCCCCTTGCCGCCCAGCCCAGGAGTAGCACACCGCAGCAGCCGACCTACGATCCCCAAGCGGCACAATCGAGCGGAGAATCTGGACAGCCCGGTCAGACACCGGTTTCCTCTCCTCAAAGCGGTCCGCCTTCCTACGAAGGCAGCGCAAACCAACCGTACGGAGAAGGTGGTCAGCCATCCTACACCGGCAACCAACCATCTTCCAGCCAGTCAGGGCAATCCCCTTACGGCCAGAACCAGCCACCCTACAACCAAAGCAACCAGCCACCTTATACCGAGCAGAGCCAGCCACCCTACAGCCAGAGTCAGCCGCCTAACAGCCAGGGCGGTCAGCCACCCCATAACCAGAATCAACCGCCCTATGGCCCGCCGTCCCGTTACCCTTACGGTTCGCAGAGGCTCGGTCCTCCACCGCAACGACCCTACGCCAGCGGTGGCGAGGGTGCCTATGGGCAGCCGGGCGGTCAGGTCGTCGCTGTTCCCGCCGGCACAATCGTGCAGCTCCGGTTGGACCAGGGCATTGACAGCAAGCATGCCCAGATAGGGGGCAGCTTCAGCGGCACCGTCCTTCGCGATGTCGTCGCTAACGGCTTCGTCGCCGTTCCCCGTGGCGCCTCCGTCCAGGGAATCGTTGTCGACGCCACGTCCGGCGGAGCCATCAAAGGTCGCGCCTCGCTCGCTCTGCAGCTCACCCAAGTCACTCTCGGCGGGCGCGTCTACCCCCTCACCTCAACTATCTGGGGGCACGACGGCCCCGACAAAACCGTTCGCACCGTCGACAGCGCTCTTGGGCTCGGAGTCGTAGGCGCGATCATAGGCGGTGTCGCCGGTGGCGGAACGGGCGCGGCCATCGGTGCAGGTGCCGGCGGAGCGGCAGGTATCGGTGCCTCGGCCGCCTCCGGAAACGGCCAGGTCTTCCTCCCGCCGGAGTCTGTCATCACCTTCCAATTCACGCAGTCAGTCACGGTCGCCACCGTCTCTCAAGCCGAGATGGAGCGGCTCGCCTACAGCATGCCTGGTGGCGTCCCACCCGGCATGCGTCGTCGCTACCCGCCGCCGCCCTACCTCTATGGTCCGGGCTATTACTATTCGCCGCGCGTCTACTACCGTCCGTACCCTTACTAAAGCCCGCGGCCAACCGCCTGGACCCGCCGACAGCGCCTGGGAGCCCTGTGGGCAGGCACCAGTGCTGATTTACAATTAGATTGCTCTGCATACGGCCGGACGCCCGTCCCGCCTTGCAAACCTCCGGGCCCGTATCGTAAAGGTCGTCCTTCCAGCTATGATTCGCCTTCTGCAGCAGAACAGCAGTGCCGTAAAGTTCCTTTTCGCGTTCATCATCATCGCCGCCATCGGGACCATGGTCATCACGCTGGTGCCGGGTATCTTCGATACCGCCGGAAGTAATGGTAGCGCTGACGTCTTCGCCACTGTGCACGATCCCGGCTGGCAGGGTCGCCTCGAAGGCGGATCCACAGTCAAGCAGACTGAGGTTGCGCAGCTCGCACAGCGCCAGCTTCAGCAGCAGAACCTCCCGGACATGCTCATGCCTTACATGGAGCAGCGCGCCGGTCAGATCCTCGTTCAACGCGAGATCCTGAAGCATGAAGCCGACCACATGCACCTGCAGGTCAGCGATGAGGATCTCCGCCGCGAACTCCGCACCGGGGCCTTCGCGCAGTACCTTTTCCCAAACGGCACCTACATCGGGGACGACGCCTACATTAACTTCGTCCAGAGCGCCTTCCGGACTACCCGCGCCAGCTTCGAGTCGCAGGTCAAAAGTGATATGGAACTGAATCGGTTACAATCCATGCTCACCGGCGGCGTCAATGTTTCGGACACCGCCGTCCGCGAGGCCTCGCTCAAGCAGAACGTCAAAGTCAGGTTCGATTACGTCGTCGTCTCTCCTGAGGACGTCCGCAAGCAGATCATTCCCACGGACGCCCAGCTTCACACGTTCTTCGACCAGAATAAGGCGCGTTACGCAACCGCCGTCCCGGAGACCCGCAAGATTCAGTACGTCGCCTTCGATGCCTCGAACCTCCCCGGCGGCAAGCCACAGGTCTCTGACGCCGATCTCCAGGCCTACTACACAGCCCATCAAGCCCAGTTCACTGACAAAGAACAAGTTAAGGTGCGCCACATCCTGATCGCCGTTCCCGCCGGCGCCGACGCCAAGGCGGACTCAGCCGCCAAGGCCAAGGCCGAGGATCTGCTCAGACAGATAAAGGCTGGCGGTAACTTCGCGGAGCTTGCCGCGAAGAATTCGGATGACCCTGGCAGCAAGTCGCAGGGTGGGGAACTCGGTTTCCTCGACCGTGGCCGAACCGTTCCCGAGTTCGATAAGACGGCCTTTTCGCTCGCGCCCGGCCAGACCTCGGACGTTATCAAAACCCAGTTCGGCTATCACATCCTCCAGGTCGAGGAGAAAAAGACAGCTCGCGTCAAGCCCCTTTCAGAGGCCCGCGGCGAGATCCTGCCCATCCTCGAGCAGCAGCGCGCCACCACTGCAGAGCAAAGCTTCGCAAGCCAGCTCGTAGTCGACGCCAGCAAAAACGGCATCGAAAAAGCCGCCGCCAGCAAAGGTCTGCACGCGCAATCCACCGACTTCGTCGCCAAAGACGGCGTCATCGCTGGTGTCGCCGACGGCACCGGTCTGCTCACCAAAGCCTTCGCCTCGGCCAAAGGTGCAGCCCCGCAGTCTGTCGCCACCGGCGATGGCTTCGCCGTCTTCCAAGTCGAAGAGATCAAGCCTGCTCACGCACCAGATTTCGACAGCTACAAGCAGCACATCGCCGATGACTTCCGCGAGCAGCAGGTTCCGCAACTTATGAACATCACGCTCAACAAACTTGATGGGCGCGCAAAGGCCCTCAACGATCTCAGGAAGGCAGCCGCAGAGGCAAACCTTCAAGTCAAGTCCAGCGACCTCGTTGGTCACGATGGCCAGGTTCCTGAACTCGGATCGCTCGCGGGTGCCGCCTCCGTCGTCTTCACGTTGCCCAAAGGTCAGATCTCCGGCCCCCTCAATACCGGCCGCACAGGCGCTGTTCTCGTCGTCACGGATCGCCAGGAGCCCGACCCGCAGGAGATCGCCAAGAACTTCAATCAGACCCGCGATCAGCTCTTGAATGCCCAGCGAGAAGAGATCTTCCGTGTCTATCTTGGCAACGTCACCGACAAATATCAGAAGAGCGGTGCCGTTCGCATGGCTAAGCGCGCTACTCCCGCCAATGCCTCGCCCTTCGGCCAGTAGCTTTTCATCTCTACACCGTCGCCCGGCTCCGTAGTTCTCAGGCGGGTCGGGCGTCTTCTGTGATGAGCGACTTCAGCACACGTTGGGCATCATAGACACTAAGCGCGGAGGAGGTCCGCGTGATCCTATGAGTGTCGAAACCCCGCGTCCTGACAGGCTGTCCGGCATCCTGCTTCATGTCACCTCACTTCCTTCTTACGGCGGCGTTGGTGACTTCGGTCCTGCCGCCTACGCCTTTGTCGATTTCCTGCACGCCGCCAAACAACGCCTCTGGCAGGTTCTTCCTCTTAGCCCAACCGGTTACGGCAGTTCACCCTACTCCGCTCTCTCCGCCTTCGCCGGTAATCCACTTTTGATCAGCCTCGAGCGCCTCGCCGACGCCGGCTGGATCGGCTGGGATCGCATCCAAGGCCTCCCCGGTCACGATGGCGCCGCCGACTTCGGCGAAGCTACCCGCCTCAAGCTGCCGCTGGTTGAAGAGGCTGCCGGGAACTTCATCGATCACGCCACACCCGAGCAGCGCCTCGTATTCCAGAAGTTCTGCAGTGAAAACATCTCCTGGCTCCCTGACTACGCCATGTTCATCGTGCTCCGTCGAAAGTTCAGCTACACCAGCTGGAACGAGTGGCCGCCAAAGTTCGCGCATCGCCAGCACGATGCCCTCACCAGACTCCTCTCCGAGCATGATCGCGAGCTTGCCGTCGAGCAGGTCGTCCAGTTCTTCTTCGAGCAGCAATGGTGTGCCCTCCGGTCCTATTGCGCCGGACGCGACATCCGCACCCTCGGCGACGTTGCCATCTTCGTCAACTACGACAGTGCCGACGTCTGGACCCACCCCGAGATCTTTGAGCTCGACGAGGACCGGCGCCCCTTACGCGTTTCCGGTGTCCCTCCCGACTACTTCTCCGCCACCGGCCAGCGCTGGGGAAATCCCCTCTACAAATGGGGCTTGCTTCAGGAACGCGGTTTCGATTGGTGGGTCGCCCGCGTCCGTCGCTCGCTCAGCCTCTACGATCGCGTCCGCCTCGATCACTTCCGCGGCTTCGAGGCCTTCTGGTCCATCGCCGCCGACGAAGAAACCGCGGTAAACGGGCAATGGGTCAAAGCCCCCGGCTACGAGCTTTTCGAACGCCTCCGTGCCGGCTTCGGCGATCTCCCCTTCATCGCCGAAGACCTTGGCCTCATCACCCCCGAAGTTGTCTCTCTGCGTGAGCACTTCGGCATGCCCGGCATGCGCATTCTCCAGTTCGGCTTTGCGGACCGCGGCGGTCACATGTACCTCCCGCACATGTTCGTCCCCAACACCGTCGCCTACACCGGCACCCACGACAACAACACCACCCTCGGCTGGTGGCAGAACGACGCCAGCGCCATCGAACGCGCCAATGTCCAAATCTACCTGCAGGATGTCAACGCCGACGGAGACATCGTCTGGGCAATGATCAAAGCCGCCGCCCGATCCGTCGCCAATCTCTGCATCTTTCCCCTCCAGGACGTCCTTCACCTCGGCAGCGAGGCCCGTATGAACACCCCCGCCGCCGGTCTCGGCAACTGGACCTGGCGCTACAGTTCGGACGCCCTCCATCCGGACTTCGCCACCAAACTTGCTGACCTCATAGTGATGACCGATCGCGACGGTGTCCCTGCCGCAACCATCACCGCGGTCTGACCCCGACCCGCGTCCGGAACACGATAGACTGAGGAGAGATTCTTTTCTAGAGGAGTTCGAATGCCATTGTCTGGCGAAGCCATCCGCACCATGAACTACGTTGACGATATCGCCGTAACGCTCCGCCGCATCCTCGCCGTGCTGCCGTCGCTGACCGCCGACGAGCGCGCTCGTGTCGCCGAACACATCAAAGTCTCGGACCCCAGCTTTGAGTCCGTTGTCGCCGCCGTCTCTACAGGGAAATGACCTCTCCGGAAGAAGCTGCCGTCCGGCTCGAGCACATCGCCATCATCGGCGCTGGCCTCGCGGGTCGCAGCTTCTCCCGTCACCTCCTCGCGCACGGCTATCAAGTCACCCTCGAAGATGTCCTTCCCTCCAATCTTCGCTGCGTGACTACTGAGCTCGAAGCCACACCCTTCGCTGACCGAAAAGACGCCCTACACCTCGCCTCCACCGTCGAAGAAGCCGTGCGATCAGCCGATCTCGTCATTGACTTTGTGCCCGACGAGCTCGAATCCAAGCTCGAAATCCTCTCCATGATTGATCGCATGGCGCCCCCGCGAACCGTTCTCCTCACGCCCACCGACGTTCTCAGCATCTCGGACCTCGCCTCCTGCACCTATCGCCCGAATCGCTGTTTCGGCATTTCCGGCCTCTCCCGCCACACCGCATTTTCCCCCCAAGTTACTCTTTCCCTGCTCTATCCTGGCACCGCCAGCGTCGCCGTCCTCTCCGGTCTCGAGACCTTCCTTTTCGCTATCGGCCTCCCCTTTCGGTCGGCCCTCGATCCTCACCCCTCGCTTCTCACCGGCCGCTAACGGAACTGGCCGACCCGAGTCTGCGTACTACCAAGGAGAAATGGGGTGGAGTCCACCGTATGCGCAGCGCGCTAGAGATTATCAAGCAGGTCTATGAGTCCATCACAGCCAACAAGCTGCGATCTTTCCTGACCATGTTCGGCATCGCCTGGGGCGTCGCTTCGCTGCTCCTGCTCATCGGCCTGGGCGAGGGCTTCCGCTCCGGCCAGCGCCGCTCCCTCGCCACCCTCGGCACTGACATCATCTTCCTCGACGCCGGCACCATTCCCGCCCTTCCGGGCCAGCACACCGGCGGTCGCCCCTACAAGATCACGCTCTCCGATTGCGCCGCCATCCTCGCCCGCGCCCCCCACGTCCGCGACATCACCGGTTTCATCATCCGTGGCGATCTCAAAGAGGCTAGTGAATTCAGCAGCTTTGCTGGCAGCGTCTGGGGCGTCCAAGCTAACGTCCAGAAGATCCGGACCATCCCCCTCGCGCAAGGCCGCTACATCGACGATGACGACGTCGCGCAGCACCGCCACGTCGTCATGCTCGGCTCGAAAGCCAACGATCTCCTCTTCATGGGCCACCCCTCGCTCGGCACCTTCATCACGATCAACGGCCTCCGCTTCCAGGTCGTTGGCGTCGCCGCTAAGAGCGGTCGCGGCAACAACAACAACGAGAACCAGAAGCTCTACATCCCGGTTTCCACCGCCATCGATAACTTCGCCCTAACCGGCGCCAACCAACCACTGGACTCCCTCAGCGGCATCGACTACCAACCCACCAACGAAAACACCAACGAAACCGCCAAGGCCGAAGTCCACCAGATCCTCGCCGATCGCCACGGCTTCAAACCCACAGACCTCGACGCCTTTCAGGAGTGGGACACCATTAAGGCTAACCGTACCGTCGGCGCCATCTTCACCGCCATGGACGTCTTCCTCGGCGGCGTCGGCGTCGTCACCCTCGCTCTCGGTGCGGTCGGCATCATCAACATCATGCTCGTCACCGTCACCGAGCGCACCAAAGAGATCGGCCTCCGCAAGGCCCTCGGCGCCACCCACCGCAGCATCCTCTTCCAGTTCTTCCTCGAAGGCCTCATGCTCACCGGCATCAGTGGAGTCATCGGTATCGCCGCCGCCGCCGCTCTCATGCTCGTGCTGGGCCACGCCATGGGCAACAACGACATGGGCTTCGATCCACCACGCCTCGTCCCCTGGTCCGCCGCCATGGCTCTCGGCACCCTCAGCCTCTGCGGCGTCCTCGCCGGCATCTATCCCGCCCGCAAGGCCGCTCTGCTCGAACCCGTAGAAGCTCTAAGAAAAGAGTAGCCGCCCATGTCCTCCAGCATGCTCCGCGACATCTTCAACCAGGCCATCGAGGCCATGCGCCACAATCTCCGCCGCACCTCCATCACCGTCCTCGGCATGGCCTGGGGCATCGCCACCGTCGTCCTTCTGCTCGCCTATGGTGCCGGCTTCGGCCGCGCCTTCGAGACCATCTTCGCCCAGTTCGGCACCAACATGATCGGCATCTTCCCTGGTACCACCTCCGAGCAGGCCGGCGGTGCGAAGGCTGGCGTCAAAGTCCGCCTGCACGTCGACGACGTCGAACGCATCCAGGAAAGCCTCCAGGGCGTCATCGCCGCCACTCCCATGATGTACAAAAACGTCTCCGTGCAAAACGATCTGCACAGCTATACCTGGGAAGCCGACGGCACCCGTCCCGAACTCATGGGCATCATGAACATGGACATCGCCCAGGGCCGCTGGCTCTCTGCCAACGATCTCCAGCAGCGCGCCCACGTCGTTGTCATCGGTTCTGAAGCCAAGCAGAAGCTCTTCTCCGGCACCTTCGCCCTTGGCCAGACCATCCGCGTCAGCGGCGTCAGCTTCGAGGTCGTCGGCGTCCTCAAAGCCAAAATGCAGGAAGGCGACGACAACCTCAATCGCATCGTCTATCTCCCCTTCAGCACCTACTCGGACATCAAGGACACCCGCGACCTCGACGGCATCTGGTTCAGCTACCACGGCGACCACACCGCCATCCAGCAAGCCACACGCACCCTCCTCGGCACCGCGCACGCCTTTCGCCCGTCCGATCGCAACGCCATCTTTGTTGCGGACATCATGCAGCAGCTCTCGCAGTTCCGTCTTATCTCGCTCGCGCTCGAGGCCCTTCTTCTCTTCATCGGCGCCCTCACCCTCGGCATCGCCGGCATCGGCCTTATGAACATCATGCTCGTCAGCGTCCAGCAGCGAACCCGTGAGATTGGGGTCGAAAAAGCTCTAGGTGCCCGCCGCTCCCACATCCTCCTTCAGTTCCTCTCAGAAGCCATGGTTATCACCTGCGTCGGCGGCCTCAGCGGCGTGCTGCTCGCCTACATCATCGCTAAAACCGTCGGCAGCATCACCCTCTACAGCGCCCTCGCCTCGAACGCGGAAGCCGCCGACATCCATCTGCTCATTTCGCCCACCATCGTCGTTGTTGCCACCACCATTCTCATCATCGTTGGCACCATCAGCGGTATGATCCCCGCCATCCAGGCCTCAAAATTGGACCCCATCGAAGCCCTCCGCTACGACTAGAACGATCTTGCCGGCACTGCCCATTTCTTCAGGTTCAGTTAACGCTATGGCTTTATGCTGAGCCATGGAGTTGCGACAACAGATCGTGCTTGCCGCGGTCCTCGCCGGCGCTCTGCCGGGAATGACCTGGGCGCAAGCGGTACAAACCGCAGTGACACCGATTGCGGACAGCATGAAGGTAGCAGGTCAGACTATCTCGCTCGATGAGGCGATCCGGCTGGCACAGGCAAACGAACCTACGTTTCGCGCCGCGGAGGCGGAGAGTCGCGCGCTGTCTATTGAACGAACCAACGCGCGCGCCGCGTTGCTCCCGAGTGCGACGTACCACAATCAAGTTTTGTATACGCAGCCAAGCGGGCAGGTGGCACGCTTCGGAGATATTGTTGGTGCGCCGACGCCAATCTTTATCGCAAACAACGCAATTCGCGAGTACGCCAGCCAAGGTGTTTTCAACGAGACGATAGGATTTCAGCAGATCGGTGCGATTCGATCAGCAGATGCCACGGCGGCGCGTGCTGCTGCCGAGGCCGAGGTAGCACGACGCGGTCTGGTGAACAGTGTTGTGACCTTGTATTACACGACGGCCTCGCAACGCGCCAAGCTCGCCACAGCGCAAAGAGCTTTGGACGAAGCTAATCGTTTTGTGAGGACAACCCAGCAGAGGGAGGCGGCGCGCGAGGCGGCACATGCTGACGTTTTAAAGGCACACCTGCAACAGCAGCAACGCGAGCGTGAACTGGACGACGTTAAGCTTGCGAGCGACCGAGGGCGCTTGGAGCTAGGTGTTTTGCTCTTCACCGATCCTGCAACTCCGTTTCAAACGGAACCTGCGATCGTCGCTACACTGGGCGAGCGCCAGAGCGTGGAAGCCGCAGCTCGCGAGAACAATCCTGAGCTACGTAGTGCGCTCGCTTCCGTGCAAATCAGTGAAGCTGATGTCTACTTGGCCCGGGCGGCCTTTCTGCCGGATCTTGGCGTGAACGTAACGTACGGTATCGATGCCGCCCAGGTAGCAGTAAACGGTCCTCGCGGAGTTCGCAATCTAGGATATTCCGGATCCGTGTCGCTGGATATACCAGTTTGGGACTGGCTTACGACCGAGCGAAGACTGAAAGAGAGCAAGATCCGGCGAGAGGCTGCGAAGACCATGCTGACGGCCGCACAGAGGCGTTTGCTGGCTGACCTGTCAGAGTTCTATGACGAGGCCGCGGTCGCACAGAAGCAGCTCGCGTCGCTGGACGAAAGTGTAGCCAGTGCTCGCGAGAGTCTGCGCTTAACCAACCTGCGCTACGTCAATGGGGAGAGTACGGTGCTTGAGGTCGTGGACGCGCAGAACACCCTGACGTCAACAGAGGCTGCACAGGCCGACGGAACGCTTCGCTACCATGTCGCTTTTGCCCAGCTTCAGACGCTTACCGGGAGCCTATGACCATATTCTCCTTTCCGTGCGGTTCCAGGTTCGGTCCCGTTTGCACACTTTTTCTTCTCGCCAGCTTGCCCGCTGTGCAGGGTTGCAAGAAGCAGGTCGAGGAGACACCTACGGTTGCTGTCGCGGTTCAGGCGCAGCATCCTGAAAGAGGTTCCATCTCGGATGAGATTACCGCGGATGCCATTCTGGCTCCGCTGGCGCAGGCGGCGCTCGCGCCTAAGATCAGCTCGCCCATTCGTGCGATTTATGTGCAGCGCGGCGCCCATGTCAGGGTGGGACAGTTGCTGGCGTCGCTCGAAGATCGCGACCTCGAAGGAAGCGCGCTGGATTCAAAGGGAAGCTTGATCTCCGCGAGGGCGGCGTATACCGCCACGACGCTGGCGACGATTCCGGAAGCGGTGCAAAAGGCGCAACTCGATGTCAACCAGGCAAAGGCAAACCTCGATGTTGCGAACCGCACAGCGGAGGAACGAAAAGCGCTACTGCAGCAAGGCGCGATCGCTGGCAGAGACGTTGACACAGCCGTAGCCGCAGCTGTGCAGGCGCAGGCAGCGTTTGACATCGCGACAAAGCATCTTGAGTCCGTTCGGGAGACGACAAAGCTATCTGACACGCAGACGGCGGAAGGTCTGCTTGCATCGGCCAAAGGCCGCAACCAATTTGCAGAGGCGCAGGTGAGCTACGCGAATCTTCGCAGCCCGATTAACGGCGTCGTAACGGATCGTCCACTTTTTGCTGGCGAGACGGCGGCGGCTGGATCTGCGGTGATTACCGTGATGGACACATCATCGCTGCTTGCAAAGTTGCACCTTGCACAGACAACGGCGCAGAAGCTGAGGATTGGCGGACCAGCTCAGGTGCATGTTCCAGGAGTCGAGACCGCGGTAGCGGCGTCCGTGACCTTCATCAGTCCTGCGCTCGATCCCGGCTCCACGACTGTAGAGATCTGGTTGAAGCTACCGAACGCTTCTGGGGCGCTGAAGGTGGGCACCCCGGTTCATGCTGTGATCACTGGAGCGACTATTCGAGATGCACTTCTGATCGACGCGCCGGCTCTCCTGCCTGCGCAGGACGGGTCGAACAGCGTGATGGTGGCCGGAAGCGACGGAGCGGCTCACAAGAAAGCTGTGGCGATTGGCATCCGAACGGCAGAGAAGGTGCAGATCACCGACGGTCTCGCACCGGCCGACAATGTGATCACCGAGGGATCGTACGGCCTCGACGAGGGAACAAAGATTCAACTTGGCAACGGGAAAGCAGATAAGTCTGGCGCCGGGAGCGAGGAATGATGAAGCATGTTCCCGCAGCACAAGAGACAGTGGAAAGACCCTTCTGGCTTTTGCGCTCAGTCCGCACAATCTTTTTTCTCGCATTGGCTCTCACAGTCGCAGGAGTTTACGCGGCGTTCCAGGTTCCAATCTCCGTCTTCCCCGAGACGAACTTCCCGCGTGTTGTTATTGGCGTTGATAACGGAGTCATGCCGGTCGAGCAGATGCAGGTCACAATTACGAAGCCGATCGAGGATGCAGTCAATAGTGTTCCCGGGCTGGTGACGGTCCGATCCACGACGAGTCGTGGTACTGCGGACGTGAGCCTCTTTTTTGCCTGGGGTGTGGATATGTTTCGCACGCTTCAGCTGGTCGACGCCGCGCTGAGCAAAGTGCAGCAAACCCTGCCTGCGACCGCGAAGCTCACCAGTAACCGGCTCACGTTTGCGACGTTTCCGATTCTTGGCTATAGCCTGACGTCCCGCACAGTGTCGCAGACAGCGCTCTGGGAGTTGGCAACCTACAATTTGAAACCACCGCTGAACCGAGTGCTCGGTGTGAGTACGGTGACGGTACAAGGCGGCCAGATCCCTGAGTTTCACGTTGTCCCAAACTTGGCAAAGCTACAGGCCTCCGGCGTCACAGTTCTTGATCTCAGCACGGCAATCCAAGCGGCCAACATCATTGACTCGCCAGGGTTATACGAATTGAATCATCAGCTCGTTCTTGGCCTTGTAGGAGCTCAGGCGCACGACGTTCAAAGCCTGCGACAACTTGCGGTCAAGACGACGGCCTCTGGTGCACCCGTGCGCGTGGGGGACGTAGCAGCCGTCGAGCGTGCGACCATGCCGATGTACACCGCCGTGACAGCGAACGGGCAGAGCGCCGTTCTGCTGAACATCAGCCGGCAGCCGAGTGGCAATACCGTGACTGTTGCAAATGCTGTGGATGCAGAGATCGTTCAGCTTCGAACGACCTTGCCGAAGGATGTCTCGTTGCAGCCCTACTACGATCAGTCGGGGTTGGTGCGCGAGAGTATTCGCAGCGTTCGGGACGCTATTCTGATCGGTCTGGCGCTGGCCTGCCTCATCCTGTTTCTCTTCCTGCGCGATTGGCGATCGTCACTTATCGCCGGTTTGGTGATCCCGGTGACGGTTGCGTTCACGGTGCTCTTCCTCTGGATCATTGGCGAGAGCTTCAACCTGATGACGCTTGGCGGGCTCGCAGCAGCCATTGGTCTTGTCATCGACGATGCGATCGTGGTGGTCGAAAATATTGTTCTGCATCGAGATGCAGGAGAGCGCAGGGTCACTGCTGTTCAGAAGGCATTGCACGAGATTGCGCGGCCGCTAGTTGGGTCCACAGTCACGCCCGTCGTCGTCTTTCTTCCGCTCGTCGCCGTCACCGGCGTCACTGGGAGCTTCTTTCGGGCGCTTGCGATCACTATGACGGCGTCCCTCCTTACATCACTGCTGCTTGCAGTCACATGGACACCGGGTCTGGCTTTCCTGCTACTGAAGGAGAAAGCCACGCCTCGCGGCGGAGATGCGCCCGTTGATCAGATAGCCCATCCAGAGCCCGGTCGCTTAATGGCTCGTGTGATGATGTGGCATCGCATAGCCTTGGAGTGGGCGCTTGCACGGCCGCTCTGGCTTGGTGCTCTCTGCCTTCTGCTGGTCGCTGGAACTTTTCTTGCCTACCGCTCGCTGGGTTCGGATCTGCTGCCGGGTATGGACGAGGGCGGGTTCGTTCTCGACTACATTATGCCGGCCGGGAGTTCACTTACCGACACCAACCGTGTTCTCGCGCATGTTGAAGCGATCTTGCACGATACGCCTGAAGTGGAGAGCACCAGTCGGCGAACTGGTATGCAGATGGGCCTGGCGGCCGTGACTGAAGCGAACACTGGCGATATGACGGTGAAGCTTAAGCAGAATCGCAGCCGGGCTATCGACGAGGTTATGGCCGACGTTCGTGCCGAGATCAAAAAGAGCGAGCCGGCGCTCGACATTGAATTTACTCAGGTATTGCAAGACATGATCGGGGATCTTTCGAACGCACCGGAGCCGATCCAGATAAAACTCTTTGCCCCGGATCCGAAGCTGCTAAGCACGATCGGCCCGCGGGTTGCGAGCGAAATCTCAAAGATCACTGGCGTGGTTGACGTGCAGAACGGCATTGATAACACGATCAGTGGACCGGCAACAAACTTCCAAGTCGATCCTGTTTTGGCAGCTAGGCTTGGCTTTACGCCGATCGAGATCGCTGAAGATGCAACTTCAATTCTGGATGGTGTCACGGTCGCGGATCCGCTGATTGCGAACGGAAGGCCGTACACCATCCGCGTTCGACAGGCGCCTGAAACGCGTGCCTCCCTTGAGGCAATTCAGAACACGGTTTTCAATAGCAGCACCGGCCATACAGCAACTCTTGGATCGATGACTGCCGTCACGCAGCTACCGCCGCAGAATGAGATTCGGCGGGAAAATTTGCAGCGGTTGGTTGTGGTTACAGGTCGTTTGGAGGGATCTGACCTTGGAACCGCTATAGGGCAGGTCAAACAACGCGTCGCCGCCATGCACTTGCCGGCAAGCGTAAGGGTAGAGTACGGCGGCACCTATCAGGAGCAACAGAAATCCTTTGCCGATCTCCTGCGGGTCCTCCTGCTCGCGCTTGTGCTTGTGTTTGGGGTTCTGTTGACAGAGTTTCGAAACTTCGCCGCGCCGGTCGCCATCTTGGTCTCCTCGGTGCTCTCGATCGGAGGTGTCGTTGGCGCCCTTCTATTTACCGGAATGACCTTTAACGTGGCTTCCTTCATGGGATTGATTATGGTGATCGGCATCGTTGCAAAAAACGGAATTCTTCTGCTCGATGCTGACGAACGGTACCGTTCAGAAGGCTCTTCCGCTCGCGAGGCGATGTTGCTTGCAGCACAGCGACGACTCCGTCCCATTGTGATGACGGCACTTGCTGCGGTCACAGGCATGCTCCCTCTGGCGCTTGCGCTCGGGGCTGGTTCTCAGATGTTGCAGCCGCTCGCGATTGCAGTTATCGGAGGTCTTTGCCTGTCCATGCTTCTGAGTCTTGTCGTGACCCCAGTTGTCTACTACGAGTTGACGAAGTCCTCCGAACCAGTTCGAGAATGAGGTGCAGAAAGGGCCCGCATGGCTGCGGGCCCTTGTGTCTGGATTTCCAAAGACAGAGTGCCGTTAGCGACCGACTACCAGGATTGTGAAGCTATCAGGAATAATTGCAGGCCGAGGGTGCGGGTTCTCCGTGGTTGCGGCTGGGCGAGGACCCAACTCCGCGGTCGCGAGATAAATGCGATCCGTGCCTGCATCGTAGGACATGGTTCGCGCACCTTTCTGCGTAGTAAGTGTCTGCAGGAATTTATAGCCATGAGCTGCATCTATCACAGTCAAGGTTCCCTCGCCGTTCGAACTGAAGGCAAGCTCGTGTTTGGCGCTGTAACCGGCGGCATCCGGGCCGTCGCCGATCGCGGGCGAGGCTAGTTCTTTACCATTCTCTGTGTCGACGACGGCCATCTTCTTTCCATCGCAAACAGAGAAGAGACGATGATGGGACGCGTCAATTGCCATCCCTGAGGGCGAATCGCAACTCGCCAGCTTCCATGTGGCGGTAGCGAGTTTCTTTGCTGCGTCAAGCCGAACAATGCTGTTCTGGTCTTCAATATTTACGAAGATCTCACCTTTGCCATCAACCTGAGGGAACTCCGGCCGGCCAGGTAGCTTGATCGTTGCAACGGAACGGCGAGAAGCTGTGTCAATCACAGTCACATCGTTACTGCGACCATTGAATGCCCAAACGGACTTGGTTTTTGGCTCGTAGAGGATGCCGTCCGGGTTGGTTCCCGCGGGCACGCTCGCGAGGGTAGCGAAGGTTTTGCGATCGAAGATAACCACGCTGTTAGCCTGCCCGTCGCTGATGTAGCCGAACTGTCCCTGAGGATCCAGGGCGACACCGTGCGTGCCTTTGAGGCCTGCAATAGCGCCTGCGAGCTTGCCGGATCGGGTGTCGATCACCTCGACGCGAGGGCCGTGCGTCACGTAGAGAAGGTGAGCAGGAGCATCTGCCGTCAGGTAATCCCAGCCTCCGGTGCCACCAACCTTCCAGTGCTCCACGACTTTATAGGGCTGCTGGGCAACGAGCATGCCTGCACCCATAGCCGACAAGGCAAGCAGCGAGAGAATACTTGATGAAGCGGCTCTTGAAATCATGTGCTCTCCTCGGGAATTGCAAGCTTCCCACTTGGAGCATTGTCACCCTTGGACGTTAATCGAGCCTGAAGATCTTTTCCTAGGGGCAGGCGAACCGTCACGATGGTCTCCACTGCTGGTTTACTCTCGATCGTGATTTCTCCGTTTGCGGCATCAACGATCGATTTGCAAATAGCAAGTCCGAGGCCTGCGCCACCCGTTTTTCTGGATCGAGCCGTGTCCTCTCGGAAGAAACGTTCAAAGATATGGGGAAGCGCTGTTGGAGATATACCCTCGCCCTGGTCCTCCACCTGAAGTACTACGAAATCTTGTCCTTGGGCTACTGAAATAGAAATTTCCTGATCGGGATCACTGTGCTGGACCGCGTTCACGATCAAGTTAGAGAGAAGCACATCCGCTTCTTCGGCCCGCAAACAAACTTCTGCCGTCGCCGGTATATAGACCTGCGGCTGAATTTGCTGGGCTTCCGTGTAGGGACGAAGTCTCTCAATCACGCGCCGGACCGCAGCGGAGAGATCTGCAATCTCACAGGAGTTTCGGTTACCGATGGAAGCCTGTTCTTCGAAACGTGCGGACACCAACATGCGTGCGACCAGATCCTCAACGCGCGTGTTATCAAGCAGAACCGTGTTGAGCCCCGCAAGGTACTCGACGGGCTCGCGCGGGCGCAAAAGGAGCAGTTGAACGGATGATCGAACAACGGCGACGGCCGTTTTGAGTTCGTGAGCAGCATCACCGACGAAACGACTTTGCTGCTCAAAGGAGCGACGCAGACTGCTCACCGTCGCAGACAGAGTCTCGGCAAGAGGCCTGAGCTCCCGTACCGCAAGGGCAGATGCGGGCGCTTCAAATGTGAATGACCGAAGAGAAAGCTTACCTGCCTCCTGAGCCAGTTCGTTGATGGGAGCAAGGATGCGCCGAAGGAGGATGATAATGGCCGCTGCCGTAAGGAGGATTAGGAAAATTCCAAGCCCCAGATAAAAACCAATCCCTTCGAGGACCTCATGCCAAACGCGGCCGCTCCTGACGGCGTAGAGAATAGTGACATTGCGTCGTAAACCAACTCCACCATTCTCGATCCTATCGATGACTCTGACGCCCTGGCGCTGCAACACGCGATAGGTTTCTCCGCCTGCCCGTCGTGTAAAGACGCCATCGCTGGTACGGGCGATTAGGTTAGCTGGGGCAGCGGCAGAGACTCCAAGCAGCTGTCCGTTTTGGCTATAGACGGCGTAGACATCTGCTTTTGGGATGTCTAGTTCTGTCGGATCTACCAGGATGTTGTCATTCGGGTCTTCTGCATCCTGAATGGCACCGAGAAGCGAGTCCGACCTGCCCCGAACGGTGGTGTCGAGGGCGTGAACCCGCACGCGCCACTCATGCAGCAAGGCTGCCCCAGTAAAAGCAGCGCTGCAGATTGACTCTGTCACAAGCACACTCACGATGACTCGGTTCTTCAGGGATCGTGTTCGCAGAAGTTAACCCTGCTTCGCCAGCCGGTAGCCACGGCCGCGGTATGACTCTACGGTGGTCTCGGAGAGTGTCGAGCGAAGCTTCTTCCGGAGATTTGAGATATGTGCCTCGATCACATTCGAGTGATGCTGCCAAGTGAAGTCGAAGAGATGTTCGAGCAACTCGCGCTTCGAGACGATGATGAGTGGTCGATGAATGAGGTACTCAAGAATGCGGTATTCGGTAGGCGATAGTTCGATGGGTCGTTCCTGTGTGAGGACGGCTTTGGTTGTTGTATCGAGCGATAGAGTTCCAAAGTTCAGGATGGAGTGGGTTGCTCCTTTGCTGCGGCGAATGAGCGCACGCGCACGGGCGATCAACTCTCCTAGATCAAAGGGCTTGGTAAGGTAATCGTCTGCGCCAAGGTTCAAGATCGTGACAATCATCTTGCCATCGCTGATTGCAGTAAGCGCCAGAACGGGAGTCTGATCTCCATGAAAGCGAAGCTGCTCCAGAACCTTGGTGCCGCTTAGTTTCGGGATCATTAAGTCGAGGAGAATCAGGTCGTAATGCTGAGCAGCGCAGTACAGCAACGCTTCTTCGCCATCACTGGCGATATCAACGGCGAAGCCCGGACCTTCGCGCATCGCCTGTGCAATGTTAGTAGCGAGGCGCGGCTCATCTTCGACGACGAGTATGCGCATAGATCAATCCTTTCATTGCAAATCTCTTGGCTCCGGCGGGGACAGATTCAGCGAGGTGTTGGCCTCAGAGGAGCGGTGCGTCGAGCCGTTGTTTGCACCACGATGCGGGTGTCATGAACAAACGCAATCTCCTGACCACGTTTGATCCATCGGTTGTACACGGAAAGTGCGGTTCCGTAGTAGCCGATCCCGGAGGCGACGTTGTGCCAACCGCCGGCCGTTCCCACCAGAAAGCCAACCAGGCCAAGACTGTTCGACGCGACAGCATCTTTTCCGAAGGAGTTATCGCCATGATCTCGGTCCAGGGGCCGACTTGCCAGAGCGAACAGTATCAAGGGAACGAGGACCTTGTCCTGTGGCTTCGGTTGGAGCTTTCCTTCCGAGTCGAGAGCCAACTTCTCGCCCCCAATAGCATCGATACCGCGAAGCGACGTTTGGACGTTTTGAGAGTTGTGGCCGTCTGGGAACGTGAGTTGCCGGAAATCAAAGCGAAGAAGACCGGCGCGTCCAAAGCGACGAGCAGGCCTGGCCTGTGTCACGGCACCATCCAGAACGGAACCCTGCGGCACCGCGACTGTCTGATCCCGATTATAGATCGGCTCCATAACGACGGCGTGCACTGGCGACCCTTTCACAGTCGTCTTTGAGGAAAGTTCTTCCAAGAGGGAGGCATTCAGAATCCATTGTGCCTGGTCCGGGGCGTGCTCAGACGTTGGCGTTGCGGCGGAAGACGCGACCGCACCCCGATCCTTCTGGTCCTGTGACACTGGAGGTAGAAGGACGGGCTGTGTGGTCTCAACCGTCCAGGCGGTGCCTTTCTGTATGCGTTGCGGGTGGTACGGCAATTGCGTATACAGGAACTGAACCACCCGATCACGCTTGTCAGGTCCAGTCACAATCTCAAGCCGATCTTTAGCCATCTGCTTGCCGATTGCAAATTGCTGACGGATCACCCCTCCTTTCTTAGGGGGCGGAGGGACCAGACTGAACATCGGAGCACCAGTCGTGACCAACTGCGTCTCCAGCGGAACTACTCTCCCTTCCGGTGTGGTCAGACTTTTGAAGGTGACCGCTGGTGTGCGAAAGGGCGTGAAGTCGCCCCGAAGACCTGACGCGAGACGATGCGCCCGATCTGGAATAAGGTCCACAACCGTTCCGTCCAGCATTGTTCCGGCCGGTAGAACCAGCTTGTTCTCGTTGAAGACCTGATATAAGAGGCGGGCATGGATCGCTTGGCCTCTGCGAAGAGGTACGTGGTCCTCCAGCTGTGCTGAAAGTGGAGTGCCCGCCGGAAGCAGGGTCGACGCGGCAGATGACCCTACCTGCCCACTCTTCGCTTGAATAGCTTGATCTGCTTGGGAGGTCTTTGGCTCTTGTGCAATCAAGCCGCTCCCGGTGTAAAAGGCGAGCATGAGGACGAAGCGAAACGACATAAGTTCAGGTTATCGGATAAACGTGAAGACACGCTGAAGATTAGGTTGGTGCGAGTTCGTTCTTACGTCCTTCTCGGTGCGGTGACATGAGTTAGAAAGCAGGCAGCGCTTCAAAGAGGCGATGCGATCAGCAATTTCCTTCAGTCCAGAGACGGTTGGGACCGCGGACCAGGCGCATAGGGGTAGCTGGGCCCAGATTCCTGGCAGAGATCCCGACAGCACCTAAGTTGTTCGATCTTATGAGGTTGCCAGAACGACTCTGGCCGATAACGATGCGGCTGAGACGAGTGCGGAGATCTTCTCGGCTGTCGGCGAGGGCGAGGATGGCCATGATCTCGGAGGCGGCGGTGATGAGAAATCCGCTGGCGCGATTGCTGTCGTCGCGCTGCGGCTTCGAGGGCAAAAAGGGGCTTGGTTAAGGGCCTCGGAAAAGCGTGCGCGGGCGGAGACGATAGCGGCCGTAAGGGCGATTTGCTGTCTCAGCTTACCGTTTTCGGCACGAATTCGTGGAGGTGCGAGGGGTTTTCGCGGAGGTTAAGCACGGTTCCGCGCAGGTTCCGTGATGGACGTTGCCAGGCGCGATAAAGCGAGCGAAGGAGTCTTCAGAGCGACCGGTGAGCCCGTGGAAGGACCGGCGGGGAGGACAGAGCGCTGGCTGCCGGGCGCAAGAGAAACAGATGGACCAGACCAGAGCGGACGGTCGAGATGAGAACGGGAAGGGAAGGAGAGCGGGAGGGGTAAGGCACAGCGCGCAGACCTCGCGTGAGGGTAAGTCGAGTGTTGCGGGAGGTTGCGGGTTGAGGGGACGCCAGAGGAAAGAGCAGAGGAGAGGAACGGCAGATTAAGTGTTTGACAAGAGATGCGGCATCGCGGACACTTCACCGAATACGTAAAGAAACGAAACCAACGTCAAAGATTGAGGTCCCCGAGTATGCCGATTCGAAGGAAGACGAAGCTTTGGGCTTTTCTGCTGCTGTTGCTGGGTGTGGCGGGCCGGGGATATGCGCAGATCGATACGGCGACGGTGGCTGGGCGGGTGGTGGACAGAACGGGAGCGACGATTCCGCGCGCGCAGATTACTGTGACCAACACGGGTACGAATTTCGCATACCACGCGACGAGTAATGACAATGGCGAGTGGACCATCAGCCCGGTGCATATCGGCGTGTACCAGCTGAGCGTGCGGGCGGAGGGCTTCAGCCAAGCGGTTGCAGGACCGTTTACGTTGAGCGTACAGCAGCGGCAACAGATCGATGTGAGTCTTCAGACGGGTGCGGTGACGTCGACCGTAGAGGTGACGGACAGTGCGCCGGTGCTGGAGACGGCGACATCTGAGCGGAGCCAGTTGATCGACAGCCGGACGATGCAAACACTGCCGCTGAACGGGCGGAACCCAGTGCAGCTGGCGCAGCTGACGGCGGGTGTGACAGTGAGTGAGCCGGGGTCGCGCGATGAGGGCGGGTTCGGCTTCAGCGCGAATGGGGCGCGGTCGCTGCAGAACAACTTCCTGCTGGATGGCATCGATGACAACTCGAACCTGCCGGATCTGTTGAATGAGGCGAACTATGCGGTGATGCCGTCGGTTGATGCGCTGCAGGAGTTTCGGGTGGAGACGGACTCGTACTCGGCGGAGTTTGGCCGGGCGACGGGCGCGGTGGTGAATGCGACGACGAAGAGCGGGACGAACCAGATGCACGGGGTGATGTACGAATTTCTGCGAAACCAAGCATTCGATGCGCGGAACTATTTTGACCAGACGCTGCCGCCGTACCACCAGAACCAGTTTGGTGGGACGATTGGTGCGCCAATCCTAAAGAACAAGCTGTTTGTGTTCGCGGACTATGAGGGTTTGCGGCTGTCGCAGGGGCAGACGTATACGAGCCTGGTGCCGACCTTGCAACAAAGGGCGGGGGACTTCTCAAGCCAGCTGGATACGACGTCGCCGACCGGGGTAGCGGACTGCAATGGGCAGCCGACGTACCAGGGCGAGCTGTTCGATACGACGCAGACGCAGGCTTCGGCGGGCAGTCCAACGGGGTTCTGCGGCGTGCCGTTCGGGTATGCGGGCGGGGTGGCTTCGAATGTGATTCCGGCGGCGAAGCAGGATGCGCTGGGAGCGAAGTTGGCGGCGCTGTATCCGGCACCGAATGCGGTGAGTGGATCTGGGTATAACTACGTGTCGAACCCGAAGTTGGTGCGGACGGGTAACCAGGGCGATGTCCGTATAGACCAGGTTATTACCGGGCATGACAATGCGTTCTACCGGTTCAGCATGAGCCGGGCGCCGTACACGATTCCGCCGCCGTTTCCGGGGCTGGCGGACGGTGGCGGGTTCTTCAGTGGGGTGGGCGACAACAACGCGTACTCGATTGCCGTGAGTGAGACGCACGTGTTTTCGCCGAAGCGGGTCGACGAGATTCGGCTGGGGTATAACCGGCTGCACTCGAGCCGGTTCCAGTTCAACTCGGGTGCGGATGTTTCCGGGCAGGTTGGATTTCCGGGTGTGCCGTTCCAGGCGGGAACGAATAACGGTGGCCTGCCGCAGATGTCGTTCAATGATGTGGCGAACCTGGGAAGTCCGACGTATCTGCCATCGAACGAGATTCAGAACACGTACTCGGTTTCGGATACGTTTACGTTGATCAAGGGCGACCACAGCATCAAGATCGGCGGCGAGTTTCGGCCGGAGGAGTTTACGATCTTCCAGCCGGCGGCGCCGCGTGGGACGCTGAGCTTTGGGACGCAGTTTACGGATAACCCGGCGGCGCAAGGAACGGGCGGAAGTGGGTTTGCAACGCTGCTGACGGGACAGCCGGTGGGTGGATCGATCAACAACATCGTGAACGTGGACTACAACCGGCGGGTGTATGGGTTATTTCTGCAGGATGACTGGCGGGCGACGCCGAAGCTGACGATCAATGCGGGCGTTCGGTATGACTTTTTTTCGGCGATCAAGGAGCGGCATAACTCGCAGGCAAACTTCAATCCCGTGACGGGTGTGCTGGACCTTGCGAAGGGAAGTACGGCTGTGTTGACGCCGACGTTGGCGCAGTTGCTGACGGTGAACCGGACGGCGAGTAATGGACTGATCTCGCCGGTGTATACGAACTTGTCGCCGCGGGTGGGGCTGGCATATCAATTCTCGCCAGGATGGGTGCTGCGAGCGGCGGCTGGGTTGTTCTTCAACGGCGAAGAGAGTGGGCCGTACAGCAATCCGAGCCCCGGGTTTAATCCGCCATATTTTGCGTCGCAGAACTTTGTGGGGCCGTGCAGTCTGCCGTCGTACGCGGCGGTATCGGACTGTTCGGTGCCGGGGCTGCGGACGCTGGCGCAGGGGTTTCCGGCGACGGCGTTGAGCGATCCGAATACGCCGAACCTGTTCTCAGAGGACCAGCTGCGGACGCCGTACGTGGAGCAGTGGCACGTGACGGTGCAGCATGAGATTGGGCCGAAGACGACGGTGGAGGCGGCGTATGTAGGGTCGAAGGGGACGCATCTGTATACGACGTCGAACCTGAACCAGGCGATGCCGACGGCGGACTCTTCGGCAGACTACGCGGCGCGGCGCCCGTTCTCGTTTATCAATTCGTCAATTGGATGGCTCCGGTCGAATGGCTACTCGAACTACAACGCGGCCCAGGTGAAGATGGAGCAGCACCTGAGCTATGGCGTGGCGGCATCGTGAACTATACGTATAGCCATGCGTTGGGGAACTCGTCGAATGCAGGGCTGGGGGCGCAGAACAATGACGGGTTCCGGGACAGCCGGCAACCGGAGCTGGAGTATGGGAATCTGGACTTCGATGTGCGGCACCGGTTTACGGCGGGGTACTCGTGGGATCTGCCGATCGGTCGAGGGATGGCGTTGGCGGGCAAGAGTGGAACGCTGGTGAATGCGTTGATTGGGCGATGGCAGATGTCGGGTGTGGTGACGCTGTCGTCGGGGACGTGGTTCACGGTGACGGACTCGAATGCGAACTTCTCGAACTCGGATGGGCAGCAACGGCCGGACTTTGTGCCGGGGCAGAGGGCTTCGGGCAAGCCGTGTGTGGCGGGGACGTTCTTCAATACGTGCGCGTTCAAGGATCCGGCGTTGGGATCGTTCGGGACTGTGTCGCTGAACTCGCTGAATGGGCCGGGGAACAAGAACTGGGATGCGTCGGTGCTGAAGACGGTACCGATGGGCGAGGCGCGACGGCTGGAGTTGCGCGGAGAGTTTTATAACGTGCTCAATCATCCGAATTTCCTGTTTGCTGGAGCGGGGCCGCAGAACTCAAATAATGCAACGGTGTTTGGGTCGTCGAACTTTGGAGTGCTGACGGCGGCGCGGGATCCGCGGCTGATTCAGATTGGGGCGAAGATTTATTACTAGGGTCAGGGATGAGTTTTAGAGCATTTCTCCTGATGCTGTGGTGTAGCTCGAATGCAGTGGAGGCCATTTTCCTTGAGAGAAAATGGCACGTGCTGGTGCGGCCTGCTGTGCACCTTCAGGAGAAATGTTTTAGTCGTTAGTTGGGCGTCGCTTCGCTCCGTCGCGAAATGCGCGACTTTCCGCTTCGCTCAGACAGCTGCAGGACACAACCAGAAAGGGCACTCACAGAGGGCTTAGACGAGGATGAGTTTGCAGCCGAAGGAGCGGACGCGTTCCTGGAGTTCGGGGGCGAGGCTGTTGTCGCTGATGACGATGTCGACCTCGGAGAAGGAGGCGATGAGGCTCATGCTGCGGCGGGTGAACTTGCTGGCGTCGGCGACGACGATGATCTCGCGGGCGGCGCGGAGCATGGCTCGGTTGGCCATGGTTTCTTCGAGGTTGGTGCCGCTGACGCCGAACTCGGGATCGCAGCCGGCACCGCAGAGGAAGAGCTTGTCGGCGGAGAACTGTTCGAGCATATCTTCAGTGGCGCGGCCGACGATGGAGGCGGAGTCGTTGCGGACAGTGCCGCCCATCATGATGGTTTGGGTGTGGCGGGCTCCGAGGAGTTCGACGGCGATGTTGACGCCGTTGGTGATGACCTGGAGATGGGGGATGTTTTTGATCTGGCGGGCGACCTCGAGGGTGGTGGTGCCGGAGTCCAGGATGACAGTTTCGCCTTCTTTGATGAGGGTGGCGGCCATGGCGCCGATGCGCTGTTTTTCTTTGGACTGATTCTTGAGGCGCTCGTTGAGTGGGGACTCGCGGAAGACGGTGTCCTGGATGACGGCGCCGCCGTGGGAGCGCTGGACGACGCCGCGCTGATGGAGTTCGTTGAGATCGCTGCGGATGGTGACGGCGGAGGTTTTGAAGCGGTGGACGAGGTCGTTGACCTTGGCGCGGCCTTCGGCGCGGATGATCTGCAGGATCTGGATGCGGCGTTCTTCGGCCATCATGCCGTCGGGCAGGTGATCGTCTTCGGCGAGGTGGCCGTTTGAGGATCGTTGGACGAGGTCCTTCTTCATGGATGGTGCTCCGCTGAGGTTCGAAGCCCATCATATCGCTCGCGTGCGGTGACGGGCGCGCGGGTCGAGTTCAGATGCGGATAAAGACCTTGTTGCGGAACATCCAGAGGAGGATGAGCCAATAGATGGCGAGGGTAAGGATGCCGAGAAGGAGAGGCTCGAAGGTGCTGCCGAAGAGGTTGAGGGCGGCGCTGCCGAGGTTGATGCGGAAGCTGTTCTGGACGAAGTCTTCGAAGAGATGCGCCATAAGATACGCGGCGATGGAGTTGACGCCGACAATGACGAGCGGAAAGGCGAAGCGGCGGTGGTTCTTAACGTCGATGATCCAGGAGAAGACGGCGAGATAGAGGAAGCAGACCCCGCCGCTCCAAAGGGTCCAGGCGGGGGTCCAGATGCGTTTGACGATGGGGCAGATGCCGGTGAGGTGGAAGAAGAGACCGGCGGCCATGAGAGCGGCGGCGGCGATGAAGAAGCGGCGGAGGGGGATCTTGGGTTCGGCCTCGATGAACCAGCGACCGGCGGCGAGGCCGAGGATCATGGTGGCGAGGGTAGGGATGAAGCTGAGGGTGAGATAGCCGCCATCGTTGAAGAGGAAGGGCTCGGGGCGGGGGAAGCGGTTGAGGAACGAGACATCGAAGGCCTGGCCGAGGTTGCTGTTCTTGTTCCAACGGGCGGAGAAGCCGGAGAGGAGATGGCTATGCCAGTCCGGAGAGACGCCGACGGAGGCCCAAGGGAAGGTGGGGCCGGGGGCGGGATAGAGCGCCCAGGCGAGCCAATAGGCGACGAGGATAGCGACGAAGGCGGACCACTGCCAGCGGGGGCGAACGAAGGTGAGGAGAAACGCGAAGGTGTAGCCGAGACCGATTTGGGTGAGGGTGTCTTCGAAGGTGAAGTTGGTCATCGGGCTATGGATGGAGCGGAGAAAGAAGCCGAGGACGATGAGCAGAAAGCTTCGCCAGACGGTATGGCCGAGCATGCTTTGGAAGGTGGCGCCGCGTTTCTGGCGGCTGCGGAGGGAGTAGGGGAGAGCGACGCCGACGAGAAAGGTGAAGGAGGGCTGGATGGTGTCGTGGAGGCTCATGCCGGTCCACTCGACGTGGGACTGGTTGAAGGCGAGGATGCGCCAGAAGTGGCTGCCGGGGAAGGATTGCGCGATTTTGGCGAACTGCAGGACTTCGCCCATCATGAGGAGCATGACGAGGCCACGGTAGGCGTCGACGGCGACGTTGCGGCGCTGGCCGGGGGCGACGGCGGGGGTGATGGCGGACATTCGATCTCCTGCTGTGGGCGATTTTGGGGCACTCGCGAGGTATCGATCGCTTTCGCTTGTGTGCCTTCGATTTCGAAGTGCCCGATTTTAGCATGCGAGTTGGCGGGTTGTTTTCCTGTTTGCCGAGGTTGGACCGACAAATTGCTTTGACAGGGAGCGGTTGTAGCCATACTCTCTATCGCAAGCGAGCCAGTTTCGAATGCTTACGATCTGCGGGACTGGTTGGTGAGGCCTTACGGTCCGGTAGATGGTTGGCTCGCGACAGATCGGGTGTTTGGCGTGTCCCGGGGTTTCCGCGGCAGAGATGGCATAAAGGGGAAAGAGCGATGGCGATGGATGAGCAGACGGTTGGAGCTGGTTTCTGGACGCGGCGCAGGTTTGTGCAGCTGAGTGCGGCGACGGCGGCGATGGCGGGCATAACGCGTGTAACCCATGCTGCCCCGGCCGGGGCGGCGCAGACGATGGTGGATGTTCCGTTCGAAAAGCGGAACCCGCGAATCGGGTTTATCGGGACGGGTGGACGAGGGACGTCGCTGCTGGGAAACCTGCTGGCGGCGGATGCGCAGATCGTCGCGCTGTGCGATGCGGTGCCCGATCATGCGGAGAAGGCGGCCGATCTGGTGGTTAAGGCGGGGCAGAAGAAGCCGGAGCTATTTACGGATGGACCGCACGCCTACCAGGCGATGCTGCGCAAGCCGGAGATCGACTATGTCTTTATCGCGACGCCGTGGAGTTGGCATGCGGAGATGGCGGTCGCGGCGATGAAGGCGGGCAAGGATGTGGCCGTCGAGGTGCCGGCGGTGACGACGATCGAGGATTGCTGGAGCCTGGTCCGGACGTCGGAGGCGACGCGTAAGCATTGCACCATGCTCGAGAACTGCTGCTATGGGTATAACGAGACGTTGGTGCTGCGGATGGTGCATGCGGGCAGGTTCGGCGAGCTGCTGTATGGGGAGGGCGCGTACCTGCATGATCTGCGGGAGGAGTTGTTTTCAGACGCGGGCGAAGGTCTGTGGCGGCGGGCGGAGCATACGAAGCGTGACGGCAACCTGTACCCGACGCATGGGTTGGGGCCAGTGGCGAACTACATGGGGATCAATCGCGGGGATAGGTTTGGGCACCTGGTGTCGATGAGCTCGCCGCAACGTGGCCTGGATGCGTACCGGAAGGAACACCTGAAGGCGGGCGACCCTCGGCTGGCAGAGAAGTATGTGACGGGCGACATGAATACGAGTCTGATCAAAACGGCGATGGGACTGACGATTACGGTGAAGCACACGACCTCGACGCCACATCCGTATGACCGCATTAATCTGGTTGCGGGAACGAATGGCATCTTCGAGGATTATCCGGCACGGATCTACCTGGAGGGGCAGAACAAGGAGGAGGCGTGGGGATCGCTCGACCAGTACAAGGAGTTTGAGCACCCGCTGTGGAAGAAAGAAGGCGATCTGGCCAAAAAGGTTGGCGGGCATGGCGGCATGGACTTTCTGATGCTGTACCGGCTGCTGGCGTGCCTGCGCGAAGGCTTGCCCCCGGATATGGATGTGTATGACGCGGCGGCGTGGTCGGCGGTAGCACCGCTGAGTGTGGCGTCGGTCGCGAAGGGAAGTGCGCCGATGGACTTCCCGGACTTTACCCAAGGAAAGTGGAAGATGCGGAGTGCGTCGGCGATTGCGACGCAGAGCTAGATGGGCAGGCGCGGATGACGGAAGGTAAAGACAAGTTTGTCGACATGGTGAGTGCGAAGGTGGCGGTGGACCTTCCGCTCAGCACGTTCCAGCCGCGGTCTTCGTTGAAGACGGCGGAGCATCTGGAAGAGCGGCCGCGGTTTCCGGTAATCGACTACCACAATCATCTGGACTCAATGGGGGCGGACGATCTGCTGCGCACGATGGATGCGTGCGAGGTGGAGCTGCTGGTGAACATCACGATGCAGACCGGAGAGGCGGGGATCGGGCAGATGGACCGGCTACGCTTGGCGGACCCGCGGCGCTTCAAGACGATCGGATGGATGGACTGGAGTGGGGTGGAACGGAGCGACTTTGCCCAGGTGACGTGTGACCGGCTGGAGCGAATGGTGGAGCATGGGGCGGTGGGGATTAAGTTCTGGAAGGATCTGGGACTGGTGTTGAAGGATGAGCGGGGAACGCTGCGGCGGATCGATGACGAGCGGTTTGCGCCGATCTTCGAGAAGGCTGCGGAGCTGCGGTTGCCGGTGATGTTTCATACGGCGGATCCGGACGCGTTCTTCGATCCGATCACGCCGGAGAACGAACGGTATGAGGAGCTGGCGGCGCATCCGGACTGGGGGTTTTCAGGGTCGCCGGTGGGGAAGCGGGCGTTGCTGGAGCAACGGAACCGGGTGTTTGCGCGGCACCCGGAGACGCAGTTTGTGGGGGCGCATCTGGCGGAGTGTGGCGAGGATCTTGGGTATCTGGCGGAGTTGCTGGAGATGCACCCGAATCTGCAGATCGATGTCAGCGCGCGGACGCCGGAGCTGGGACGGCAGCCGTACACGGCGCGGGCGTTCTTTCTGAAGTATGCGGACCGGATTGTGTTTGGGACGGATCTGCTGCCGGAGGTGGCGATGTACCGGGGGTACTATCGCTTTCTGCAGACCGCGGATGAGTATTTTGCGTACCCGACGCATGCCTCGGGGCAGGGCCGATGGGCTATTTATGGGATCTTTCTGCCGGATGAGGTGCTGCGCCTGGTGTATCGGGAGAATGCGCTACGGTTGCTGGCACCATTTCGTTAGAGATGGTTGCGCTGATACAGCGGACGTAGACGGACCTGTGGTGCGGCGCAGCCCGACGCGAGATGCGGGGGTCCTTCGCTCCGCTCAGAATGACAAAACCATAGGCCGCATACCGCTTGTTTTAGCAGGCGGCGGCGTAGAGGCGGAGGACGTCCTTGATCTTGTCGACGATGAGGGACTCGGGGTCAAGGGCGATCTCGCCGGCGCGGAGGTGGGCGTACTGGGCGGGGAGGTACAGGCTGAGCAGGCTTTCGGGGACGCGCGTGGCGGAGAGGTTGGCGACGAGGGTATCGACGGCGGCGGCGATCTCGGGGAAGTGCCAGTAATAGCGGACGCGGTCGCTGTAGCTGAAGCGGCGGAGAAGGGCCTGCTGTGCGGGGGTGCCGGTGTAGAAGGGAGCCCAGGAGGCAGGATGGGCGAGCATGGTGCGGTCGATGGTGGCCTGCAGGTTGGATTGCTGGGCGGGCAGGATGAGTTGCGACTCGATGGCAGAGAGGGCGTCGAGGGCTTCGCGGAGAGCGAAGGTGAGGGCGGGGCCGACTTTCAGGAGGGCGAAGCCGTCTTCGACGAGGGCGCGGTAGGCGGCGGGGTTCTGGTAGTCGGTGGAGTGGGCTTCGAAGACGATGGTGCTGGCTTCGCGGCGACGCCAGTCAATGAGGGCGGTCGCGAGGGTGCGGTTGTAGTCGATGACGGTGGCGTGGTCGAACTCAACGCCGGGCTGGACGACGATGGCGATGACGCGGGACCAGGCGTCCTCAAGGCCGGCGGCGAGGAAGGCGCGGCGATGGACGTCGAGGGTATGGGCGGCGGCTTCGGGCGAGGTGATGGCGACGCCGTTGGCGAGGGTGTGGGTGGCGCCGCCGGGTGTGGGGACTTCGGTGCCGATGACGTAGACGGGGGGCTCGGTCTGGAGCTCGCCGGCGGGGGTACGGGCGTGTTCGGCGGCAAGGCAGAGCCGAACGCTGCGGGCGGCGATCTCGTCGTCCGACAGGGCCGGGGGATCGCCCGCGCAGGCCATGCTGGCGTCGAGATGGATTTTGCTGAAGCCAGCGGCGGCGAAGGCGGCGACCATGATTTCGGCGTGACGCATGGCATCGGGTGCGGGGAGGTGGCGCCAGGGATTGGGGCCGAGATGATCGCCGCCGAGGATGAGGGAAGCGGCGGGAAGACCGGCCTGGTGGGCGATGGCTTCGACGAAGCCGCGGAAGCCGGCTGGTTGCATACCGGTGTAGCCGCCGTCCTGATTGACCTGGTTGCTGGTGGCTTCAATAAGAAGGAGGCTGCGATCGGCGACGGCCTGCTCGGCGGCGGCGCGAAGGACGAGCGGATGGGCGGAGCAGACGGATGGAACGCCGGCGGACCGGTCGGCTGGCTGGTGGGTGAGGAAGCTTTGGAGACGAGTGGTCATGAGAGGAGAGGAGCCACGGTCAACGATAGATGGTGAAGTCGCTGACGACGCGGCTGATAACGCCGAGCGGGCTGGGGGCATCGGGACGCAGACCGTGCGACATGGAGGCGTAAAGACCGAGGAGCTGGCCGAAGATGATATCGACGGGGGGGCGATAGGCGTCAGGGATGGTGCCGTGGATGGCAAGGAAGGTGTCGCAGACGGGCGCGATAACGGCGCGATCGGAGGCGAGGCCGACGACGGTGCAGGAGGCGGTGATCGCTTTGGCCTGGATCTCGCGGAGGAGGTCGATCTCATACTCCATGCGGGGCCGCTGGGAGGAGAGGAAGCAGATGAGGTCGGTGTTGCGGTCGAGGGCGGCCATGGGGCCATGGCGGAGACCAAGCGAGGTCTGGAAGGTGGTCTTGACCAGGCCGCCAGACATTTCGAGGACTTTGAGCGAGGCTTCCTTGGCGATGGCGGCGAGAGCGCCGGAGCCGATCATGCAGATCTGGCGGCTGCCGCGGGTGACGGCGGCAGTGGCGAGATCGACGGCGTCGTCGAGCACACGGGTTGCGGCCGAGATCATTTCGTCGAGGATGGGTCTGTACTCGTCGAGGCTCCAGGCCTGCGCGAGGCACTGGCCGAAGACGACCATGTTGGTGAAGGAGCTGGTCATGGCGAGGCTGCGGTCGTTGACGGAGTCGTCGAGGATGGCGGTAAGGACGTGGGCGTGACCGGCCGCAGCGGTGATCATGCGGGCCTGCGGGTTGCAGGTCACGATGAGGTGAGAGATTTCGGGGAAGTGTTCGATGGCCTGTTCGAGGACGCTGAGGCCTTCGGGGGAGTCGCCGGAGCGGGAGAAGGAGATCCAGAGATAGCGCTGGCCGGGGATGATGTATTCGGCCAGGTTGGTCAGGAGATCGGTGCTGGCGACAGAGGAGGTTTCGCAGCCCCAGCGCTGGCGCAGAAGGAGGGCGAGCGAGTGGCCGATGTAGTCGGAGGTGCCGGCGCCGACGAGCATGACGACGGGACGCATGGCAAGCGGGCCGGTGACGCCGGCCTGATCGAGAAAGAGCTGGAATTGACGCTGATCGCGCTCGAAGATGCTGAAGGTGGAGCGCCAGGTAGAGGGTTGCTGGGCGATCTCACGCGGGGTAAAGAGGAGACCGCGGGTCTCTTGTTCCGATCTCGGTAGATCAAGCAGGCTGCTCAAAGCGCTCAAGGGATCGATGCTCCTGAAGGGTAAAAGGAAACTTAAACAAATGAAACGCAAATAATAGTAGCATGGCCCTTGATCAGCGTACGAGGGAAGAACGAGGATTGGGGAGGCGGTGGAGACAAGGATGGAGGAGCAATCGGAACGCAGGTTTGATGTGGCGATCGCGGGGGAGATCAACCTTGATCTAATCCTGTACGGCTTGCCGGTGGAGATGCCGCTTGAGCGGGAGATGCTGGCCTCTGGATTTGCAATGACGCTTGGCGGGTCGTCGGCGATTACGGCTCACAATTTGGCGATGCTGGGGCTGAAGGTTGGCTTTGTTACACGAGTGGGTGACGACGAGATGGGTCGGTTGGCAACCGAGCGGATCGTCGAGAGCGGGGTGGACCTTTGGGCGAGCAGGACGGGAGGCGGATCGGTCGGGACTGGGGTGACGCTGCTGCTGCCGCATGGGGCGGAGCGGCACATCCTAACGTACCCGGGAACGATGGCGGAGATGCGCTGTGAGGATCTGCCGTGGGCGTATCTGTCGGACGCGCGCCACTTTCATCTGTCTTCACTTTTTCTGCAGCGTGGCTTGCACGCCGGGCTCGCGGACGGTCTGCGACGGCTGAGAGCGGCGGGGCTGACGATCTCGCTCGACACCAATGACGACCCAGAGGATCGGTGGGGCGGAGTTCTTGATGAGGTGCTGGGTTTGGTCGACATCCTGCTTCCGAGCGAAGGGGAGTTGCGGCGAATGACGGGAGCCGCGACAACGGAGGCAGCTCTGGCGCAGATGGCGAAGCGGGTGCCGACAATTGTGGTGAAGTGCGGGGCGCGGGGCGCAGTGGTGCAGAGCGGAGGGGAACAGATGGAGGTTTCGGGAGTTCGGGTGAACCCGGTGGACACGATCGGGGCTGGGGACAGCTTCAACGCCGGGTTTTTGGCGGCATATCTGCGCGGGATGTCGCTGCTGGAGGCTGCGCGCGTGGGGACGGTGACGGGGGCGATGTCTACGCTGGGGATTGGTGGAACAGAGGCGTGGCGGGATGAGGGGCTGCGACGGCGATTTCTGGCCGAACATGGCGTGGAGTTCTTCTAGGCTGTTGTCTATGTGATGTCGAGGTCGACCGGCCGGTGACGACGTAACAAGCTTGGGTGTGCTCGATGGCGGCTCCGGCGGGAAGAGGCTTGCGAAGCTGGCCCAGGGCGGGGGCGTATAGTCAGATCAAGTCCAAACAAACCGGTTTCCAGCATTGTGCCTGGGGCAACGTCTTTTGTCGACTCGCTGGGGTGCCGTCGCCGACGATGTGTGCCGGTGCGAGCAGGTCGCCAACCGGCACTGATCGTAGATTGTTTGTTGATGGTACGCGCAAAAAGTTGCGGCGCTCTCGTCTGAGTGGGTCCGCGGCACGGGAATGCAGTTTGCCAAGCTTCGTTCTTCTGGCAGCTCTGCATCTGATAGCTATTGAGTGGTTTGCACGAGGCATGCGCCGCAACCGATGAGCGCTCGGTGTTGTGCCTTTACGACGCATTCATCTTTTACTGACGAGACTTGACCTTGGACAAATTTGCTTTTACCAGTAATCCGGGTGGCTCAGACATGACCTCTAACGGGCTGTCCGACCACCTCAACTTCGATATTCTTTGCTTCAGCCATCTGCGGTGGCACTTTGTGACGCAGCGGCCGCAGCACCTGCTCACGCAAGCGGCTCACGGGCACAGGGTCTTCTACTGGGAAGAGCCGTGCTGGTATAGCACGGAGGAGCGAGGCGGGGAGGTACGGCCAACGCTCGAGGTGATGCAGGAGAGCGCGGCGGTGTGGGTCGTGCAACCACATCTGACGGAAGGTGATGATTGGCGGAAGGCGCAACAGCAGCTGCTTGAGAGTTTTCTGCGGCAGCACCAGGTGGAGCGATTTGTGAGCTGGTATTACACACCCATGGCTCTCGAGTTTTCTCGTCATTTGAAGCCAAAAGCTGTGGTGTACGACTGCATGGACCAGTTAAGCAATTTCCAGGACGCGCCGAGAGAGCTGGTTAAGCTTGAGGGCGAGTTGCTGAAGTCGGCGGATATTGTCTTTACTGGAGGATTAAGCCTGTTTGAGGAAAAGCGGGGGCAGCATGCGGACGTGCATCTATTTGCAAGTTCGGTCGATGTGGCGCACTTCGCAAGGGCGCTGGAGGCGGACGGACAAGGAGCTCTCGATCAAGTAGCAATTCCCGAACCCCGGGTGGGCTTCTATGGAGTTGTGGATGAGCGGTTCGATCTGAAGATGGTGGCGGAGGTCGCAAAGCTGCGTCCGACTATGCAATTTGTGATTCTCGGGCCGGTAGTAAAGATCGATCCGACGACATTGCCAACCGCGGCCAATATTCATTGGCTGGGGAGCAAGACGTATGCGGAGCTGCCGGCGTACCTGGCTGGTTGGTCGGTGGCGATGTTGCCGTTTGCGATGAATGAGTCGACGAAGTTTATCTCTCCGACGAAGACACCGGAGTACCTGGCCGCAGGAAAGACGGTGGTATCGACGCCGATCCGGGATGTAGTGCGCGGGTACGGCGAGGAGGGCCTGGTTGAGATTGCGGCGACACCCGAGGAGTTTGCAGCCGCACTCGATCGTGCCATGCGGGCACCCGACGATAACTGGAGGACAGCAGTGCAGCAGAAGCTCGCGAAGAGTTCATGGGAGTCTACCTGGGCTTCCATGAAGGGGCTGCTTGAGGGGACGCTGGCGCTTCGCTCGCGACAACAACCGGCCAAGAGCAAGGTCTCTGCTCCGTTCAAAAGCTTAACGCAGGTAACAGGATCTCTGAGCAATCCTGGCCTGCAGGTGGTAACGTCTGCTGTGATCTCAGCACGAAAGGTCTACAGGCGAGATAGGGCGGAGATGTTTGATTATGTGATTGCAGGGGCTGGGTTCGCGGGCAGCGTTCTGGCGGAACGACTGGCGACGCAGATGGGGAAGAAGGTTCTGGTGGTGGACAAACGAGACCACATCGGTGGGAACGCGTATGACACCTACAACGCAGACGGCCTTCTGATCCATAAGTACGGACCGCATATCTTCCACACCAACAGCGACGACGTTGTGGCGTACCTGTCGCAGTTCACCTCGTGGCGAGATTATGAACACCGCGTGTTATCGAGCATTGACGGGAAGCTGCTGCCGATCCCCATCAACCTGGATACGATCAACACGCTCTATGGTTTGCAGCTGGACGAGGCCGGGATGCGAGCGTTTCTGGCGCAGCGGACGGTGCAGCCGAGCATGATCAAGACGTCTGAAGATATTGTGATTAGCCGGGTAGGTCGGGAGCTGTACGAGAAGTTTTTCCGCAACTACACGCGGAAGCAATGGGGGCTCGATCCCTCGCAGCTGGATGCCGCTGTCGCTGGTCGGATACCGGTGCGGTTTGATCATGACGATCGGTATTTTACCGACATGTTCCAGGCAATGCCGCGCCACGGATATACAAAGATGTTCGAGCGGATGCTGGATCAGCAGAACATCACGGTGAAACTGGGGACGGACTTTGCGGAGGTGGTGAATAGCTATCCAGATGCGAAGGTGATTTACACAGGCCCAATCGACGAGTACTTCGGATTCCGCTTTGGGCCGCTGCCATATCGCTCGCTTGAGTTCCGGCATGAGACGTTGAACCAGGAGATCTTTCAACGAGCGCCGGTGGTGAATTACCCGAATGAACAGGAGTACACGCGGATCACGGAGTTCAAATACTTGACGGGTCAGCAACACGCGAAGACAAGTGTGGTGTATGAATATCCGAGGGCGACAGGCGACCCGTATTATCCGATCCCTCGACCAGAAAATGCGGCGCTATTCGCGCGATATCGCGAGCTGGCCGACGAAGTTCCGGACGTGACGTTCTGTGGCCGGTTGGCGAACTATAAGTACTTCAACATGGACCAGGTTGTGGCGCAGGCGCTGAAAACATTTCGCGGATTGGCGGCGGCGCAGAGTTCTTCGGTGGTGACGGTGCCTGCAAGTTTGAAGGTTCCGGTAGAGCAAGGGAGAGCGTAACTCGCAGCAAGCAACGAAACCACGGGTCAGCAGGGATGCTGACCCGTTTCTTTATGAATGGTGACTACTCATTGTGCGTTGGCCACCATGATCATGATCATGGTGCCGGGAGGGGGGGTCGAACCCCCACGAGGTTGCCCTCGGCGGATTTTGAGTCCGTTTTTCGCTGGATTGCACGAAGTCGCACGGTGCTGCACAAGGACTGCAACTACTTCATTATAAATCACTTACCAGCCAAGCGTTCCTGCAACGCCTTGCATCTGGCCGCACACAATTACAAAACGAACAGCCATCAAAACAGCCACCAAGTTTCGGCGGTAAACGTCAGGGCAGATGGCTGAAAAGTTCCCCGGACTTCACCGTAAGCGCCGTCGCAAGCTTCACAATATTCTCAAGGGCGATGTTTCGCTCACCGCGTTCCACTCCACCGATGTAGTTGCGATGAAGCCCGGCACGTTCGGCGAGTTGCTCCTGCGAGAACCCTCTTTCCTCGCGCAGGCTTCGGACGGTAGACCCGAAACGGAGCTTGATTGGAGAGGTAGGCACTCCTCCATGGTTCGTTCCTGACCACTATGAGTCTACATACGATGAGTGTGATAATGGTTTGAGGTCATTGTTCACCCCGTTTCCGGAGCATCTAGACTTCTCAGTTGTAGCCGCGGGATATGCTTTACCGCATAATTACTGTGGTCAAAGTCGCTCAAGACGGGTTTCGGCTGACCGTATGAGGTGAAGGAAGATGAACGACGATTTCGTCGAGTGTGTGGAGCTTGCAGGCAAGACGATCCACACTCTGCGTGTGTTTAAGGACACGGGCGACGGCAACGAATTGCAAATCGAGCTCACTGACGGGACCAGCTTCAATCTATGCTTCTCAGCCAAGATAAAGATTGAAGCAAGCGTAATCCGCGCTGGGATAGGGACTCCAGAGACTCTTCACAGCTACACCTTCGATTGATCTATTCCACGTCGCATCAGACTGCGTGACTGCGCCTTATTCCTCATAGGAATAGTGGTTTCCCGCGCAGGCATTGGACTTGGCTTTAGCCGCGCCTTACGTTTACGCCATACCCGACGAACGACAAGTCGGATGGAGGCGTAAACATGAAGACAATCAGCAATGAGATACGCGCGTTCAGGTCGTCATTCCGGCGAAACGCGCGGTCCCTTACCACCTCAACAACTCAGCGAGTCCGCCAGACGTTCCGCGTGATAGCGCCGACCCTCTTTGCCCTCGCATTCGCGAGTGTCGCTCATGCCCAAGGATCAATGGACTTCTCCGGAGCAACCACGCTCATGGGGACATTCAAGACCTTTGCCATCTATGCGGGCGCGGTCATCTGCTTCGGCGGACTGATCTTTGCCGGCATTCGGATGATGAGCGGTCGCTTCCAGGATGCCATTCCCGGTCTCTTCGGTGCGCTCTTTGGCGCCGGGGTACTCGGATGGGGTGCGGGCTGGATCGGTTCTCTCACCGGGCAGAACATGTAGGCCGCCATGCATACGACCAGGCGGGGAGAACCGTTACCAATCAATCAGGCAATGAACCGACCGAGAGCCAAGCTAGGGCTTGACCTCTCGGCATGGATGGCCATCGTGTTTGTTTGCGTGACGGTTTTCCTCGTCGGCTTCCGAATGCTGGCGATCCTGAGCTTTCCAACACTAGCGGGCGGCGCATGGCTGATCGTTCGCAAACATCCAAAGATGTTTCAACTCTGGGGCTTGGGCCTCAGCCAGAAGAGCTACTATGACCCGCGCAAACGCTGAACAACTGAAGCATACCCCGTGGTTCGCAAAGGCGGGAGCGGCCTGCAGCATCGTTCCCCTCTCTCGCTTCGTGGGCCAGAACTTCTTCGCGCTCAAAGGCGGCGGCTATGGATGCCTCTTCTCTCTTACGGGGTTGGACGAGGAGGGACTGACCGACTTGGAACTTGAGACACGAGTTAGGTCGATCGAAGGTTCGCTTCGCGGACTCCCCGAGGGGTCGTGCCTCTACCAATACACCCGCGTGATGTCTGGCTTTGATCTGCCCCGGCAGAAAGCGTATGGAAATCAGGTTACGGAGACCTTCGCCACGGACCGCTTATCGTTTCTGCTTAACAACGCGTCTTTCCGACGGATCGACCTTCACTGGTGCCTGACGCTTGAGCCATCGATGACGAAGGCATTCGAACGCAAGCCCGCAGAGAATGCCATCGAGACCTCCCGGATGCTCTCAGACTTGGAGAAGACGGCAACGCTGCTTGTCGGACATCTGTTGTCTTATGGAAAACTATTGGGTCAACCCGTTCCCCGGCGCAAGCTTCGGTATCAACCATCTTTTCTCGTACATTGCTCAGGCAATGGTCGCCGCCTTCGACCAGAGCTCGCTTGATTCGCTGCTGCAACTGCTGAAGACTGCCGGCGACCAGACCGCCATGCCATCGCTGACTGCGCCGGTACAAATTCTTTGCTATTTCCTCGTGCAAATCCTACTTGGTCTGGCTTCCGCAATCCTCTTCCTGATCAACTGTAGTGCTTTCATTCTCTATGGAGTTACGGCACTATTTGGACCCATCTTCATTCCACTGCTGATGACGAAGACCTTTCGAGCCAAGTTCTTCCATTTTCTCGATGTGCTTATCAGCTTTGCCATGATCCGTGCCGTTGCCGCTGCTTTCATCTTTGTCTGGTCAGGCTTCATGAACGCCTTCATTCAGCAAACGTTCAATGGCGACTATTCGATGGAGTTGTGGCTCGCAAACTTGATCCCCTGCACCATGGTCTTCATCGCGTTCATTATCAACATGCTCTTCATTCCAAGCATGACTCAGGCTATCTTCGGCGGGGCGGCAGGGATGGCAGCAAATCTCAGTCAAACAATAGGCGGAGCCGTCACCACAGGAGTGCTCCGGAGTGGAGGCTAACAAATGCTTGGATTCCTTTTCGGCTTTCTGACTTTCTCGCGTGTGCGCTCTCGGACTATGCGGATCGCTCTCACACTGCTAACCATTGCTCTTTTAGTAGCCGGACTCGTTTACGCCATTGCTGTCTTCCGTGCCATCGCTGAAAGGAGTAGTGCCTCACATGTCCACTCACAACATCCACGTTGAATCGTTACTCACCCCGCAGCAAGCCCTCCTTACTGACGAAATTGGGAATGAGGTGTACGCCTCCCATTATGCCGAACGCAAGTTCAGCCGATTCGTGATCGGAACGGAAACGGTTCTCCTCCTTGGGGCTTTCGGACTAATCTTTTCCTTGGCTCACCGACCCATCGCCAATCGATACATTCGGATCGACGAAATGGGTCGCGCCCAGGCTATCGCTTACACCGACCTCAATTACAGCCCCCGCGAGGGCGAGGTCCGGACATATTTGACAGACTGGGCCAACTATCGTTACACAATCAATCGGGAAACCGTCGGCAAGAAGTATCCGCTTAATTACTACTTCCTGTCGCAAGCCTTGGCGACGCAAATGATGACCCAAGACAACCAGAACCATCTCGTCTCCCAGGTCATCGGAGGTCAGGTGGAACAGAGCGAGGTTGAAGTCAAAAACGTAACGATTACAAGCATGTCTGAGGAGACGGTCCAGGACGCGATCATCGCTCGTGGAACGTCGCTCGTTACCATTGACAAGCTCTACTCGCCAAGGAACTCGCGGGAGCCGAGGACGGAGCATTGGGTGCTCAGCGTCACCTATTATCTGAACCCGAAACAGGTCAGCGATCAGGCTCGAATCTTCTTGAGCAACTCGCGAACGTACGTTTTGCTATCTCCGCTGATCTCTTCCTTGATCTTGCTGACGGAAAGATCCTTTAGCGCGACGGCTTTGTACTGCCAAGCAGTACGGTCGCGAAAATATCCTTGCGGATCAGACGGAGCCGCCACTGTCACCTCTGTATCAACACCGCCATCCGGATAGTTTGTGCGCGGATTGTCCAGGACAGCGGATGGAGGAATACCCACCGTGGCTGCGGAGCTCCGGATGAGACGATCCAGCAAGTCGGTGAATGGCTTTCCAGTCGAGTTGCGCAACACGTAAATCTGTTCTGCCGTGATCCGGATCATAATTTGGCCGTTTTGCCTGTCCTTGTAATTCTATGTGTTCAACACGTGAGTATTCCAAGCAAGCCATATCTGGTCCTTTTCGGACGTTGGGAGGAGAATTGCCGCCCGCCTTCAGCCGGTATCCGTCATGCGTAACACACCTCGGTGGGTCTGCTTCCTCCCCCGCAACGCAGATCGTGACACTATCTGAACGTGGCAAAGGCCACCTAAATGCCGGAGGCGTTTCCCGGGAACGCACGAATCCACTGAGCAAAGAAGGGGTCCTCAAAACGCATTCGTAAGCCGCCTTCCAACTCCTCCTCACGAAGGAGTTCCTTTTCAGTTAGCGCCCCAATCGCACGTTGCACGCTGGACGCTCCTTTTCCCACCAGTTGCGCCACTTTTTGGGATTGAAGTTGGAGTCCGTCCTGTCCAATCACCGCAATCAGTGTCTTTTGCTGAATACTCGTCAGGTCCGACCAGACCTTGGTATAGAACGGATCGTACTGCCGAACGATTCTGCCCATCGCTTCGCGAATCACATTTAGATCGAGACCCGCACCACGCTTGGATGACCTGCTTCGTAGTTCGTCCCAACACGTATGAGCCAGCAACTGCACGTTATACGGCACGTTTTCCGCGAGTCGGAGAATCGTGGGAATCGCCTCGGCTTCGCCAACCGCAAAGCCACTCTCTTGGAACTTCGCCCTCAAAAATTCCTCGAAGTCCCGAGTTGGAACTGGGCCTATGAACCGAATACTCCCCAGACGGTAAAAGGGTCGCGCGGCATCCATCGTCATTGCCGTCAGCATCCGCGTCTTCGACCCTGCAAACACGTATCCGACTCTCTTGTGCCTCTGAATCGTTGCGCGGATCTGGGACTCGGCTTGCCGGCCTCCCATCTCAATGATGCGCTGGAATTCGTCGATCACCAGCCCCACGGGCAACGTCTTCGGCTGTGCCTCGGCCATCGCCTCAAGTCCGTTGAGCGCTTCCACGAGTAAAGCAACATGAGCTTCTGCGTTGGCGGCAATACTCATCCCCAACTTGGCGCTCCAAGCCTCTTGCGTGATGTTGAAACTCAACTCCGGGCGCAGACGCGAGAAGTAAGTCCGAACCTGATCTCCTACCCGTTCCACCGGGCCCTTCAAACCTTTGGCCGCAGCCGCGATCAAGCTCGTCACCAACAAGTCCAATGAAGTAAACGCTTCGGCATCAAATCGCAACACAACTGCCTTCGTGGAACTCAGCCTGTCGCTGGCAGCTTTCAGGATCGAAGTCTTGCCGAAACGCCTTGGCCCGATCAGAAACAGTTTCCCGCCCTGTTGGATTGTTTCGACCACCTCGGCGACTTCTTCTTGACGGTCGACAAGTTCGTCCGTTCCTAGCTCCCGACCGTATTCGAAAGGGTTAACCATCACACGTAGTTGTATCACGCATGATTGCGTGACGCCAATTTGTATGAGTCGACTTTTCGCTATCGCAATCCCGGCCGCGCTCTCTGCAGGTTTTGCAATTGCGACGCCGACAGCTCAAGGTACATTCCTCCTTTTCCGAGCCGTATTGCGTGTTCTAAGGCCTGCCTCGTCGCCAGGTCCTTCAAGCCTCCTCCACGTTCCGCCATTTCGAAGAGTTTTGTCCTCCGAAGCCACAACAAGAACGCGGCAGAACTCTATTCCCGTCCATAAACTTACGCGCCAACCCGCCATCCACTCGAAACGCATGTACAAGGCAGAGCGCCGCACCGCTACCACCAAGACGGTACGCGAGACCGAAGCCGAAGCCATCGCCTTTGTGGTGTCTCAGACCATTGGCCTTGACGCTGGACGAGCATCAGCCGACTACATCCACCTGTACCACGGCAACGCAGCATTGCTGGCTGAGAGCTTGGAAGTGATTCAGAAGACTTCCGCCCTCATCCTTTCCGCCATCGAGACGGAGCAAATTGCAGCCGAGCCGACAGAAGCCGCAAACACAGTAGAAGCCACTGATGCAGCACTTGCGGAGGTGGCCTAATGCAGACCATCCTCCGAATCCTCAAGATGGCCGGTGGATGGCACCCCGGCCTCACCCTCAAGATCGAGAACGCGCCCTATATGGCGTTAGTCATTGAGGCATTGGACGAGTCAGGCCCCATGGGTTTACCCGCCCTCTCTGTCGCGCACTACGGCGAACAGAACGGCGACCTCATGCGCGATCCCGAGATGTGTTTCGAGCTTGGCATCGGAGGAGGGCCACACCTGAACCCCTTCTATTACCGCAATGATTACGCCGGAGTGGAACAGTGGAGCCGAAACGTGGTCCGCGACCACTATGTGCACCTTATGGAACTTCACAAGCAACATGAGCGATTCGCCAAGACATGGGACAACAACCTGTGTTTGCAGGCATTCGCCGAGGCCTTCGAGCGGCAAGGCAAGCACCGCCCCTAGCGTTTTCCGTTCCGTCGCGGAGCGAGAACCGATACAGGGCGATCACTCCGCAAATCCCTAACCCAAGCCGAGACAGCAGAACAGGCCGAGGAACGCCGCCAGCAGTACGAGGCACAACAGAAGGCCCACCAGCAGGAGGAGGAGCGCAGGGCCGAGGAACACCGTCAGCAGCAGGAACGCGAGGAGAAGGAAGGCGAGGCCGAATTTGCCAAGCGCGACAAACTCCGCAAGAAGCGCGAGGCCAACGGGCTATGACATCGGTATTCTAGGCGAAGCGGGAATGTATCGCTTGGAAGCTGTGTCCGTCTCACGCGTCCTTCGGATGCTGCCCTACATCAAGCATCGCAATGCTAACGGCGCACACATCTACATCCGTCCCACAGGAGAAAGCCCGTACACCCTGCTAGACGATCTCACCCCGGCCAGCCTGACCCAACTTACCGCAGAAGGCTACGCTCCCGCCGCCGCGATTGAGACAAGCCCCGGCAGTTTCCAGGCTTGGCTTCGTCACGCTCAGCCGCTTTCCAAAGAGCTTGGAAGCCTTGCCGCAAAAACCCTTGCCGACAAGTTCGGCGCAGATCGCAACGCCGCCGATTGGCGCAGGTTCGGACGCGCTCCCGGTTTCACCAACCGCAAGCCGCAGCACCGCAACGCCCAAGGACTTTCCCATTCGCGCGCCTCCATGCACACCAAGGTCATTCATTCGCCGCCGCACCCGACTTCCACGCTCAGCTACTCCTCAAGCAGCAGCAGACCGAACAGGAACGTTTGGCCCTTCGCCTCAGCTATAAGGCGCATCCATCACACTTCCTCAGACCCGTTTCCGTGTCGCGATTCCGCTCATCCTCCCGCTACCAAGACCGACCAGCAGCCGCAGATATGGCGTTCTGTATAGCGGCTTGTTCGAAGGGCTGGTCCGAGTCAGAAATCGCTGCCGCTCTCTCTCGCGACTACCTCTCGCGCGACGCCAGCCGCTCTCGACGAGCAGCCTATATCCGTCGCACTCTCAATAAAGCCCGGCGGTGGGCCGCCTAGCGGATCCCCTAAGCTTTTGCCGCGCGCGGCAAGGGTTTCCCTCCCTTGCATTTCTCCCCAGGCTAAAGCGACAATACGCTCCCACGATGAGCGGCAGAAGTTATCCCGAGGCCCCCTAAGAACTCGAGGTCGCGGACGGCGTCTGAAGAGGCCTACTCCATACCCCGGACAAAGGCGGCAGAGGGAAAGCAGAACAATGCATGAGCGCCCATGCTCTACCGAGATGTTGGCACCACCTGTGAATATGCTGGTCTACGTACAAGATGTCGCGAGGCAGAGAGGATCAAAAGGCAGACACCCAAGCCGCAGACGCCATGCCAGCCGGCACTTTGCCACGCGAACGCCCCGAGTGCCGAGCCGGCTGCACCGAAAGCGAAATAGATCACCATGTACACGGAGTTGATTCGACCCCGGGAATGCGGATCAATCCCGAAAATACGGCTCTGATTGGCGACTTGCGTTGCCTGCACGCCGATATCGAAGAGAAGGACACCGGCGATCAGGCCGACCAAGTGGAAACCAAAGATCCAAAAAATGAAGAAAGCAAATACCTGTGCCGCCAGGGCGTATGTGATAAGCGTCCGATTTCCAAAGCGGTCCACCATACGCCCTGCGGATGGAGCGGTGAATGCACCGATCGCACCCAGAACACCGAAGCCTCCAATGAATGCTGGCCCCATGCCGAAGTGGGGTGAGCCGAGCAGGAAGGTCAGCGTAGTCCAAAAAACGCAGAACGCGGCCATGACCAGGCCACCCACGAGAGCCGCTTCCCGCAATAAGGGCTGGCCCGTGAAGAGTGTCCAGAGGGAGCGAAGTGCGCCGGCGTATGTTACCGGCCGCGAAGGCGGCAGCCGAGGCAGGAATCGCAAGAGCAGCGGGACAAAGGCAGCATTGGCTGCTGAGGCGGCAAAGAACACGCTTCGCCATCCGAACCACTGTCCTAACAACCCAGAGAAGGTTCGCGCCAATAGAATGCCAAGAAGCAGCCCGGTGATTACGGTTCCTACGGCTCGTCCACGATCCTCCACCGGAACCAGTTCCGGTGCGATTGGCAAGGTAACCTGAGTCACTGAAGCGGTGAGGCCTAAAACGACACTCGCGCAGAGCAGAACGATGAAGTTAGGCGCAACGGCACTCACCAGCGCAGCGACTGAAATTCCGGCAAAGAGTCGAGTCATGAGACCACGGCGTTCGATCACGTCACTTAAAGGTGCGAACAAGAAAATGCCGATGGCATATCCAAACTGCGTGGCGACCGTGACCTCTCCCACTCTTGCAGGAAGCACATGCAGCGAACGTGCAATCTCCAGAAGTAGGGGCTGGCTATAGTAGATGTTTGCAACACCAACACCACAGGCCATACTAAGCAGTAGCAGAGACCTCCGACTATGCTGATTGAGCTCGAAGCTCCGCTCCTTCACGTCCTGGGTAAGCGCCGAAAGAGGCGTCTCGGTGGTGAGATGGTTCGTTGTCATAAGCATCCTTGTGCTTTCGGTAAGTTCGTAGAGTTGGCGAATGATTCCTGCAACAAAGCCACAGCAGATGGACGCATAAAGCAGTTGCATCTAGAGTCCGGCGAGCCAGTTCTCAAGGTTTCGCACGGTATCCCCGTAGAAGACCTTGTACATCTCTTCGGTGACGTAACCGATATGTGGTGTTGCGAGCAGATTTCTGGCGCTTCGGTATGGATGCTCCTGCGGCAAGGGTTCGATGTCATACACATCGAGCGCCGCACCTGCAATCTGCCCGGAACGAAGCGCTTCGAGCAGGTCCTCTTCGACAACGATCGGACCTCGTGAGCTATTGATCAGCAGCGCCGAGTGTTTCATTAGATTGAATTCGGATTTGCCGACAAGCGCTCGCGTCCGATCGCTCAGAACTAGATGAATTGTCACAATGTCGGCCCTTCGAAATAGCTCCACCTTGGAGACAGCGATGCCGCCTGCCGCCTCGGCGGTCTCAGAGGAAAGATGTTCGCTCCAGGCGATTACCCTCATCCCGAACGCTAATCCCACCTTGGCCACCGCCGAGCCGATCTTACCGAGCCCGATGATGCCTAGCGTCTTTCCCGCGAGGTCTACCCCGACACGCTCCTGCCACCGACCACCACGCAGGGCTTCATTTTCGGAAACAACATGCCGTGCACCAGCGAGGATCAGCGCCCAGGTAAGCTCTGCAGTATTAGTCGATATCGCACTTGTGCCGGCAATGGTGATGCCGCGCTCCTTGGCCGCTACGCTATCGATGGAGCTATTCGAAGACGCAGTTGAAGCGATCAGCTTCAGCCGAGGCAGACGATTGAGGATCTCCTTCGACAGAGGCGTCCGCTCTCTCATGACGCAGATCGCGTCGAATGGCCTTAGGCGTTCGACCAGGGCTTCTGTATCGGTGAGATGGTCTCGAAATACCGTGACGTTCGCTCGCCATTCGACACCGGACCAGTCGGCCGAAGAAAGGGCAACGCCCTGGTAATCGTCAAGCACTGCGATCTGAATCTGCTGGTCTGCTGCGATCATAAGAACTCCTTTAATAAGCCTGTAGGATCGCGTTCAGTGCGAAGCTTAGCGAATCACCGTGTAACTTGCGGGCAGCCAACGATAACCGTTCGGGGCGCGTAGCAGGTGTCCGAGTCCGGGGAAGGTGACGTGCGCCGAAGCGACTAGATAACCCTTCGTCACGGCCTCCTCCAGCTTCTCCCTGCGTCGCTTCATCGCTATCTCGGGGTCATAGTCGAAGAGAAACGTAGTTTGAGGATCGGTCATCTGCACCTCGATAGAATGCAGCACATCCCCCCAGATCTCGAGCGTCTGTCCTTCGCTCTCAATCACAAAGCCGCAGTGCCCGGGTGAGTGTCCGTAAAGCGCTTGTGAACGAACTCCAGGGGACAGCTCTCGATCGGCGTCAAAGGTTCTGAATCTGCCAGCGTCGCGATACGGTTTCACCGCGGCCATCGCGGTTGGGAAATACTGCTGAAGCTCCGGACGGGTGCCTGCCATATTCTTCTCGTTCAGCCAGAAGTCTGCGTCGACCTTGCTCACCCGGAGAACCGCATTTCGAAACGCAACCTGTCCATGATGCGTTAGTCCGCCGATATGGTCGTCATGCAGATGAGTCATATAAATTTCTTCGATCTGCTCGGGCTGGTAACCAGACAACTTCAGCAAGGGTGCTAAATTTCCGAGATTAGGTCCTCCCAGGATGGCTCCTCCGGCATCGATCAGAATGAGCCGGGCACCCGTGTTAACGAGATAGCAGTGAAAGGACATTTCATAAGGATCTTTCTCGAATGAAGCCGCCAGCAATTCATGAACCCTCTCTGGCGTCGTGTTGGTCAGAAGCTGATCCATTGCGCAAGGAATCGTTCCATCCAGAAAGACGGTGATCTCGAAGGCCCCGAGCATAAAGCGAAAGTATGACGGAGCCGGCGTCTTAGCCATCGGAACTGCTGCGTTGAACCGTTTCGACGCTTCTAACTCAGGTGCTCTTACCATTTCAATCCTTTCAGGGCCTGATGCAGTTCGAGTCGCAGATGGCAAGCCTCGCTGTCGGGTTCGCCAAGAGTCAAATTGCGTACACGCTAGAGAGCGACTTCGGTGCCGTCCGGATCACTATGGAACGTTGCCTTTCCGCCCGTGCGAAATGTTCCTGTGGTGGCGAAGGTATTTTCAAGAAACTGCAGGAAGATCACCCGGCCATCCTTCACTTTCGCGAAGATGGCGAAAGGTGAGGTCGCCACCTTGCCGAGGGTCGTGGAACGCAACGTTAGACTTCCAAAGATCGCTGCTTTATCGTCGGCCTCGAGTGTCTCGCGGATGCGAAACGATTCGCTGGTCCAAAATCGACGGACACCTGAAAACGCGGCAATGACGGAGGATGGACCACTTCCCGTGCCGGCCCAGGGCATGATCTTCTGCAATTCCGGATCGTAGTAGCTGAGCGACACAAATGTCGCATCGTGCGCCACCAGCGTGTTGACGACATCCGGGTTGGTCGGATCGGAGAGTACCGCCTGCACTATTTCCAATGGAGATTTCATGGTCTCGCTCCTTTAGCTTACGAATACGCTTTGATCTTGCGACTGATTTGCTTTGACTGGTTACGCTAACGATCAACTTGCGGTGGATCGTGACTGCGCGGAACGGATGCCATCGCAACTGCGATCAACGGGCGGTATATCCGCCGTCGACCGCGATTTCAGCTCCGTTGACAAACGACGCTTCCTCAGAGAGTAGCCATTTCACCGCATAGCCAACATCTTCGGGCTGGCCGAATCTTCCAAGCGAATGTCGCTCCAGCGCGACATCATTGTCATGCTTCTGGCTGGGATCGTTCAGAAGCTTCTCGGACATCGGCGTAACGATGTAGCCGGGCAGGACCGCATTCACGCGCACACCCGTGTCACGTGCCTCACTGGCTGCACCGCGAGTGATTCCATTGACGGCGTGCTTCGAAGCCGTGTATTCGGTCCAGTGAGGAACAGCTAAAACCCCGTCGATCGAGGAGTTGTTTACAATCGCTCCTCCGCCGGTCTTCCGCATCGCCCGGATCTCGTGCTTCACGCACAGGAACAAGCCGCGAGCATTAACGTCCATGACGCTGTCCCAATCAGAGGCTTCCAACTGGTCTATCGAGCGATTGTGCATTCCGACCCCTGCATTATTGAAGGCTCCATCGAGCCGTCCATATTCAGCGATGGCCCGATCGATCATCGAGATGATCTCTGCTTCGTTTGCAACATCGATCTCCAGCGCGATCGCACTGCCTCCGCCATCGAGAATTTTCTTGACGGTAGCTTTCACGCTTGCAAGTGTCCGGCCGGTAGCGACCACACGCGCCCCAGCTTTTGCGAGAATGACGGCAGTCGCCTGTCCAATCCCCGAACCCGCCCCGGTCACCACAATCACTTTATCTTTTAGAAGCATCCAGTTTCTCCTTGATTCTGATGTTCAAAATAAAGACACACCGTTGTCATGCATCCCATCGATTTAGAGGTTCGCGACGAATCGCTGAATCAAGCCGGCCAATTCCTCCGGCATCTCGAGTGGCACCAGATGATTGGCATTCAGGATCTCAAGCCTGCCGTTCGGAAAGTGCGGCAGGTTGTGTTTCTCTTGTACGGTCGGCCCAACAGACGGGTCCTTTTCACCGGCTACGATCAGCACAGGCAACTGCAGCACACCGATACGTTCCGACCAGTCTCTCTTCGACTCGTCTCCGTACCACGACTTCCATGCCGCGCGATTCATCTGCACTACGTCCTCGGTGGCTGACGCAAGCACATCGGTCGGAAGCGGGTGTGCAACGTTCATGAGGATGAACTGCTCCGCCGTCTGGCGGTCCTTCTGCTTTCCTTGAGTATCGGTCGCGGGCTGAGAGTCAAACATCTGAAGAAGCTGAATGCGGACCGCCTCCGGCAGTGGATCGGGACTAAAGGTGGCCGGTGCAATCAACGCCAAGCCGCAAAGTCCCTTCAAGCGGGCATCGCGATCAGCCGCGTAGCGCGCAAGTACAGCCGCGACCCGTCCTGAATAGCTGTGGCCGATAAGCACGAAGCGGTCGAGTTCCTGTGATGCCACCGTATCCGCAACACTGGCCGCCAGCTCTTGAACCGTATACCCAGGCACATCACGAGCAGCACCATAACCCGGCAGATCGATGCCAATGCATTCATGCTGCTCTTCCAGCAACTGAATGGTTTTGCTGTACTCCCGCCAACTTCCACCCGTGAAGGGCATGAAGATCAGTGCTGGTAGGCCCTTGCCTTGTCGGTTTACCGGTAGCATATCGAAATTCCCCCTTGGATACCTGAGCTCTAGGCGTTCTATCTCGCCTCCTATCGGATTCGCCTCCGGATGAGACGAATTGCCTAATCTTCCGGAAGTCATGCCTGATTGGGGCAGTACATGACCTCCACTTGGGAGAGGTGTACAGGCTGATGGACAATAGGAGAGAAGGGTCAGCACTCTATGGGACGCGAACTAGCATCGCTGGTCGGAAAACACGCTCAGCACGAAGGGATAACTTCAACGGCTGTCGCCAACTTGTCCCTATACCGATACTCTTCCTTGCCTCCATCGGACCGCGGAATCCCAGGACCCTCAATCTGCGTCGTAGTGCAAGGGGGAAAGCGGACGATGCTGGGAGAGTCATCGTATCTCCAGCCTGCAGGAGACTACATGCTCACGCCGGTCGACCTTCCGGTAACAGGCAACGTCGTGAAAGCATCCATGTCCATGCCGTTTCTTGGTTTTCGCTACGATCTCGATATCAGCCGTATTACGTCTTTCGCTCTGGAGAACAAACTGGAGTCGAGAAGCCCTCCATCTCCGACCCGCGGCGTGACTTTAAGCCGCATGGCTCCAGAACTGGAAGACGTATTCCTCCGTCTCCTCAAACTCTTGGAGCGTCCGAACGACATCTCATTTCTCGAACCTCTGTTGAGCCAGGAAATACTTTATCGCCTACTTCAGAGCGGACATGGGGCGACATTAGACAAGATAGCCTATTCCAATCACCACCTAAACCGGATGGCTCACTTAATCAACTGGATGAAACAACACGTAGATCGGCCACTGTGTGCGAATGATATAGCTCACAAAGCGAATATGAGCAATTCTGTCCTATACGAAAAATTCCGCGATGTAACAGGAATGAGTCCAATCCAATATCACAAACAGCTTCGTTTGCAAGAAGCCAGGCGCATCCTACTTGTTACTGACATTGATGCTACGTCTGCAGCAATGAAGGTCGGCTATAAGAGTTCTTCGCAATTTAGCCGCGAATACACTCGGCTGTTTGGACGTTCCCCGGGACGCGATCTCCAGTATGTTAAAAAGCTTAATGGATTGGACTCAAGCATTGCTACTTGAAGTAGCGTGCTTTATGGCGAATGCGTGTTCGCAAGGTGTGCGCCCGCAGTAGGTCGATCTTGTCGCAGCGTTAACCTAAGGTCGATGCCGCACTATGCGCCGATAGCCCTTGAGCGCGGAATGCGCCTTGGTCGGGTAAGCGAAACAATCAAGCTTTCTGTTTTGCGCCGAGAAGGGACCCGATGCCTAGGGAACCCGCCCGAGCAACGGCAAGTAGACGAGTGACGCTCATGCCCTCACGGGCACTTGCCGATAATCCGGACATGACAGTCGCGACGTAATCCGTGACGGGTTCCGCAGCTTTACTATTCTCGCGCGCAACGAAGTCACGTATTTGATTGCGCCGCACTGCTGCTGCACTTCGAGCAAGAAGCACGCTCTCCTCGTTACAGTTCCCCCGTGCTGCCTCGAGCACCAGACAACCGCGCAGTTCAGGATGTCTTCCGTACGTGCGAGCAGCTTGCTGCAGAAGGTCTGCGAGGGCACCCTGGACTGTTCTGCTTGGCAGCAAGATCTTGTCAAGTGCCAATACAGATTGCGAGTAACGAGAAATAATGCGATGAAAATAGGCCGCTTTACTGCCGAATGCCTTGTAGAAGCTTGGTGGCTTGATTCCCAGTTTCTCTGTCAAAGCAGCTATACCGACGGCTTCGTAACCCTGGGCATGGAACAAACGCTGGCCTGCATCTAACGCTGCCTCAAGATCGAACTCACGCGGTCGTCCTCGTGCGGAAGTAAGGTTAGTCATCACTACACAAGTGTAGCAAAACGTTGTACCCTAAAAATGTGTAGCAGTCGCTATCTAAATTGCGAGGAGGCAACGTGAGCCAGTTTTCAGGCAAGAGGGTGTTGATTTTCGGGGGCAGCCGGGGGATAGGAGCTGCGATCGTTGCGGCCTTCGCGGACGCCGGAGCAATGCACGTTTTACTTATTCAGGATCAGAGGCGGCAGCAGTTGAGCTGGCATCTCGAACCGGTGCACTTGCGGTTCACTCTGACGCGGCAGACCGATCGGCCGTTATGCATGCGGTTCGCGATGCTGGGCCGCTCGACATCCTTGTCTACAACTCGGGCGTTTTGGTGAGCGGTGACCCTCTAACCATTGTTCCCGACGAGGTGGATCGCCTCATCGACATTAACGTACGAGCGCCCTACCATGCGATTGTCGAGGCGGCTCGCACGATGTCCGAAGGAGGCCGAATTCTACTCATCGGCTCGGTGCATGGAGATCGCATGCCATTTCAGGGCATCACTGCTTATGGGATGAGCAAATCGGCACTGCAGGGCATGGCACGTGGTTTCGCCCGCGACTTCGGCCAGCGAGGAATCACCGTAAATGTCATTCAGCCAGGACCAACCGACACGGATATGAATCCTGCCAATGGCCCGCTTGCGGATCAGATGCGCGCACAAATGGCGATAAAGCGTCATGGCACGGCCCAAGACGTGGCCAGCCTGACGCTTTATCTTGCCGGGCCGCACGCCGGAGGGATTACCGGTGCAATGCACACCATCGATGGTGGGTTTGGCGCGTGATGAGAGAAGGCTACCCGACAAAGCACGAAGACCAAGACAAACCGAAGCAGTGCATCGCGAGAAATCCACGGTTTACATCTGTACATAGATGTGTGTACTGCGGAGCTTTGTTACAGCGCGACGACGCTACAGAAGAGGAAATGATTACCGGTGTGTTTGTATGCAAGAGTTGTGGACGGTCCGGCCACTTAAACACGGTTGTTGTTGATATGTGCCTATAAACACCCCTTCACGGAGTCAGACGCAAATCCATCTGCTTGGCGGGATCCTTCTCCTCGATCAAGCTCATAAAGGTCCGGACAAAATCCCGAACAGTCCGGTTCTGGCTATCCGATCTGCAGGTGAGTCTTGTTTGCACTCGCAGCCCGTCAGCGTTGAGCGGTCTCATGGTCAAACCAGCTCGCGCAATTCGCCACGCTCCGGTTTGGGTCAGCACAGCGACCCCAAACCCGCGACGAACGAATTGTGCAGCGTCCTCGGCGTTCATAACGTGGTGCAATGAACACCCGGCCTTTGATGCCGGTCTCGTGACTCGAACGACATCGTCGTACAAGAACGGATGGACGTGTCGCTCGAAGAGGACACAAGACGTGTCTTCAAGATCATCGGTCCCGACTTCGTTCTGAGAAGCGAGTCTATCGTCGTTCAGCATGACAACGAAGAATCTTTGATCTGACACCAGGACCGAAGTGAGGCGGGCGCTGTCTGGCAGCCCAGTCACTAAGCCTAAGTCAAGCGTTCCATTCAGAAGCTCTTGCATCAGCTCTAAAGCCAATCGGCTCGAAAGCCGAACCTTCAACGTTGGCGTGAGTGGCAGTCGAAGCGAAAGCAGATTGGTCAGCAAGAAGGGATCGCTGTACGGAGATTTGCCCACATGCAGGATGACTTCTGCTTGTTGTTTAGTGGCACGAGATAGGCGAACTGCTCGCTCCTGATATTCAAGAGAAAGCCTCGCCTCTGCGAGGAAAATCTCGCCCGGCGGTGTCGGTAGATTACGCTTACCCTGGCGAAAGAAAAGCGCGAATCCGAGCTCCTTTTCAAGCGCCGCAATCTGCTTGGTGATGCCCGACTGCCCGATCCGGAGTGTGGTTGCTGCTTTCGAAAACGTTCCGGCTTCCAGAACTGCCAGCGCTGCACGCATCAGTTTTGTGTCTATGTTAGCCATAGCCCGCCTCCGCAGACCTACAGTCAGAGGCCTGAGCGGAGTACCGCCTCCGTGTGAGAACTTTGCTCCTTCTTCCCTAATTCTGTCAACCCGAAGAATCCTGATCATAAGAATCACGGCAGCTAAGGGACACAAAGACCGGCGCTATTCCTTTTAGGAATAGCGCCGCCCCGATATGGCATTGGACATCGACTAACGTCCGCGCAATGCTAAGAATCGAGGTGCACATGCCAGACCCTTTGACCTTGCAAAAAAAGCCGCCGACACGAGCTATCGCAGGTTCTGGAGATCGTTTGCTGGTGGGCCGGAAAGACGCAGCCAGAATGCTTTCCATAAGCGAGCGATCGTTGGATTACCTTTTAGCAAATCAGCAACTCCATGCCCGGCGAATCGGCAGTCGTGTACTGATTGCCGTCACTGAACTTGAACGTTACGCTCGCTCTGACCATCCACAGCGGGTCGCCTCCTGAGCCCTCCTGGTGGCTGTAAAATCGGACTTCCGTAAAACTATAGTCCGAAGTAGAATGCGTAGATGACAAAAGGGATCTTTGAGCGTCCGGCCGGATCGAATATCTGGTGGGTGCTTTATTACGTTGGCGGTAAGCGCACGCGCGAAAAAGTCGGACGCAAGTCAGATGCGCTCAATGTTTACCGTACTCGTAAGGCTGATGCATTGGCAGGGCGCAAGCTCCCCAACACCCGAGTCTCACGCGCTATCTCGTTCGCTGAGCTCATTGACGACGCGCTAGAATTTGTCGCGGATCACAAGGACAAACGCAACTACGAGAGCAAAGCGAAGATCGTTCGGAAAGCTCTTGGTGACCGTCCGGCTGCAGATTTGACGCCTCAGGAAATAGAGCGATGGCTTCGAACGCAATGCAAGACAGCCGCTACGTCAAATCGATATAAGGCCTTCATCTCACTCTGTTACCGAGAGGGGATCCACAACTCAAAAGTTACCGTCAACCCTGCGCGCCAAGTAAGGCATAAACGTGAGGGGGCGGGCCGACTACGCTTCCTGACCCGTGAAGAATACAACAAGCTCAGTGAGGTGATCGCGCTCCGCTTTCCAGAACACCTTGCCGAGTTCGTCGTGTCGGTCAACACCGGGATGAGATTGTCAGAACAGTATTCGCTAACTTTGGGCCAGGTTCATCTTGACCGTCGCACAATCGATCTGACAAAGACCAAAAACGGGTCTGCGCGAACTGTCCACCTAAATGCCGACTCCGTCACCTCGCTTGAGTCGATTAGGCGCAAGGGTCAGAAGGCGGGCGACATCGTGTTCCCGCGAGAAGGGACCAAGGCGCGGTTCGACACGCGCTCCTGGTTCGTGCCGTGTCTGAAAGAAGCCGGCATCGAGGGGTATGTTTGGCACTGTAATCGCCACACATTCTGTTCTTGGCTTGCGATGGCAGGAGCGTCTATCAAAGAGATACAGGAACTTGCCGGCCACAAAACAATCACGATGTCCGCCCGCTACAGCCACCTTTCTCCAGAGCACAGACTATCGGTCATTGACCGCATTTCGAGTGCTTCAATTCCGGCGTAAACGCTCAGAGTCTCTATTCACGACGTAGGATGAGCCCAACGGACATAGGCTTTCCAAGCCGCATCCTCTCTCTCCAAAAGATCTACCTCCAAGTATTCCGTAGCGAGATATCGTGCGAGATCATTAGCTGCTTCGTTCATCTCTCTTAACTGATTTTCAATCACTTCCCACTCTGCCTCCTCTCGAAGCCGCTGTTTGGCGTCGTCGGAATACGTAAAGGTGTAGTGATCGTGTCCGCGGAGCATCTCGTAACGAGCCGGATGACTGATAGATTTGGCCCAGTTCATCGCGAGGCGAACAGCACGCATGCTCAACTCTGGATTATGGATGATAAACGTGGAAGCTTCCATATACCCATGAAGCTGCTCAGCAAGCATGAGCGCCTGCTTGCTGACGACCTTCGGTGCATTCTGAAAATGTTCCCTTATTGTGGGCCAATGGATATACATCAGCATGTCGGATAGGGTTCTCACATCTCTGCGACGCATTTCCAGCTTTGGATCAAACTCGGCACGCGGTCTCTGAGGCTGCTTCTCAATGATGACCTTCAATGCTGCCTTCATTAGACCGCGGAGCTTCTCCTTAGACGAGGGATCGAATGTCGATACGCGATGACGATCAAAATCAAAGGGAAGATCAGTAAGCTCGCCCGACGTGGTGTTGAACAGGAGGACAACGCGATTCCAGCCCAGATGTGAGACCGCGACCCCGAGCTCGAAGCAAACGTTAGGGTTGGGCACCCTTCTACCTGCAGAGCTCACCAGAGAAATGTCAGCGACGAAGATATCGCAGCTCGCAACCTTAGCGAGGATTGTTGCCGGAATGTTTGGGCTGCCCGCTTCATTCCGAGTCGCCTCGTCAAAGTATATCGAAAGATCCTCTGCGCCTTCCTGTTTTTCGACGTCGAAGCGAGCATCACGGAGAGCTCGCCGGACCGAATTCGTGTTGTCCTCGCCTAGGTCGCTTTGCCAAGAAAAGAAGACATTCGTTCGCATTATGATTCTCCCGTTAGGCGCCCAGAGTACACGCATCGGCAAAAAGTCAACAAGATGGAATGCCAACAGCCACCAAAACAGCCACCAAACAATTTTGGCCTCCGTTGAGGAGAGGCCAAATCCATCTAAGTACTTTGTTTTGTTTGGTGCCGGGAGGGGGGGTCGAACCCCCACGAGGTTGCCCTCGGCGGATTTTGAGTCCGCTGCGTCTGCCAGTTCCGCCATCCCGGCTTGTTGCTAAGTGGCATCTTATCATGGATTTCTGTACATTTCAGGAATCTGGAAAGTGATCGGTAAGGCAGGTGACCATCCTTAATGACCATGAGGGTGTAGCTTGGGGCATCTCGTTGCAGACCCTTGCATTCCAGGTCTTCGCCTAGTTATTTATTTTGAGCGGCTTTGCTGCGCTTTGCAGATTCTGCGCAACCTTAGTTAAAGGTTTAAATCGGAGTTTGGGTCCACTGCGTCTGCCGCCATCCCGGCTTGTTGCTAAGTGGTGCGGTTGCACCCTGGCGCGATGGCGATAGTACCGCACAGGCGGATGATGGAAAGCGGCTGACGCTTCGGTTCATGCTCGGAATTAACCTTACATTTGTGGGTCTTTTGGCACACTTTTGGTACTGTTAATGAGTATGCCAAACAAACAAGCGATTCTCCAGCGGACCATTGAGCACATTGATATCAAACAGCACAACGTGGTTGGTCTGGTGGATGCCATGGAGACGATGGCATTCAGTTCGCGGGACCTCCATCGCGCGTCGTCGATCTATGAGCGCATGCTGCGCGACACGGACTGCGCGGTGATTCTGTGTCTGGCGGGGTCGCTGGTCAGCTCGGGTTTGAAGCAAGTGTTTGTGGACCTGATCCGGAACAACATGGTGGATGCGATTGTCTCGACGGGCGCGAATATTGTGGACCAGGACTTCTTCGAGTCGCTCGGGTTTCGCCACTATATCGCAGATGAGCTCTACAAGGCGGGCACAGAGGATGGCACGCTGCGCGAACTGATGATCGATCGAATCTACGACACGCTAATCGACGAGGCAGAGCTTCGCATCTGCGACGACACGCTGAAGGAGATTGTGGATTCACTGGAGACGCGGCCCTACAGCTCGCGTGAGGTGATTGCGGCGATGGGCGCCTATCTCGAGAAGAAGGGCAAGACGCCGGCTCAGGGCGGCGTGGATGGAATTGTGTGGGCGGCGTACGAGAAAGATGTGCCAATCTTTTGCCCGGCGTTCTCGGATTGCTCGGCGGGATTCGGTCTGGTCGCGCACCAGCATGAGCGCCAAGGTAAGCCGATGGTCTCGATCGACTCCGCGAAGGACTTCTACGAGTTGACGAAGCTGAAGATGGAGAACCCGACGACGGGGCTGTTGATGATCGGCGGCGGCGTTCCAAAGAACTTCGCGCAGGACGTTGTGGTTGCCGCGGATGTGCTGGATGTGGATGCGTCGATGCACAAGTACGCGATCCAGGTGACGGTGGCCGATGTACGAGACGGCGCGTTGAGCTCGAGCACGCTGAAGGAGGCGAGTTCGTGGGGCAAGGTCGATACCGTGTACGAGCAGATGGTGTTCTCTGAGGCGACAATGGCGGTGCCGTTGATTGCGGGGTACGCGTATCACAAGCAAGCTGCAGCAGCGCGTAAGGGCCTGCGACTGGCACGCGTGCTTGAGCCGGTGAACGTCTAGGTAGAGCAGAGTTGATGCACGGCGCGAGACGGCGTGGGGGCTCTGAGCTCTCGCGCCGATTTCATGTTTGGACGAAGAACACCGGGGTGTGTCGACTTGCGCTGGTTTGAGACGTCGGCGGTGTGAGACGATGGCAGGGCCTACAGATTTGTGTCTGAAATCATCCACGAGAGTACCCAACGTATGTCGACTTATTCCGCACCGGGCCGAGTGAATCTGATCGGTGAGCACACGGACTACACCGGTGGATTCGTGATGCCCATGGCGATTGAGTTTGAGACCCGGGCAACGATCGCCGCAACGAACGATGGCCTTCTTCATCTGCGGTCGCGCAACTTCGACGAGAGTGTGAGCTATGATCTGGCGGCGTATCCGGTGAAGGGCCGCCATCACTGGAGCGACTACCCGGCTGGGGTGATTGGACTGCTGCGGGATCGCGGTGTCCCGGTACATGGGTTGCGACTCGAGTTGGAAGGCGATGTGCCGCCGAACGCCGGCCTGAGCTCGTCGGCCTCGGTCGAAGTGGCGACGGCAATCGCGGTGCTGCGGGAGGCTGGTGTAACGATGCCGCCGGCGGAGATTGCCTTGCTTTGCCAATCGGCAGAGAACAATTTTGTCGGTGCTGCCTGCGGCATTATGGACCAGTTTGTAAGCGTGAATGGGCGCGCGGGTCATGCGCTGCTGCTGGATTGCCGATCGCTCGAATATGAGCTGTTGCGGCTGCCAGAGTCGATCAGTGTGGTGATCTGCAACTCCATGGTGAAGCATACGGTGGCGCATGGGGAGTATGGCGACAGGCGCGGCGAGGTAGAAGCGGGACAAGCGGCGCTGGCGACCGCTGTGCCGCATGCCAAGCAGCTGCGGGATGCGACACTGGCGGATCTGGAGGCAGCACGATCGACGATGTCCGAAGCGTCGTTTGCACGATGTCGGCACATCATCACCGAGAATGCGCGCGTGCTGGAGGCGAGAGAGGCGTTGATGGCGGGCGACATCACGCGGTTTGGGCAGCTGATGTATGCCGCGCATGCGAGCTTTCGCGATGACTTCGCTGCGAGCTGCTATGAGGTTGACGTTCTGGTTGAACTGGCGCGCGATCTGCCGGGGTGCTATGGCGCGCGTATTACCGGCGGCGGCTTTGGGGGGTGCACGGTGAATGTGGTGGAGCGGACGCAAGCGCCGGCGTTCCGCGACGCGCTGGTGGACCTCTATGAGAAGAAGATCGGGATCCGGGCAGATTGCTATCTTTCCCGTGCGTCGGACGGCGCGATTGCGAGGCTCGGATGACGCTAACCGCACAACCACACCGCAGATGGAATCCGCTGAAGCAGGAGTGGGTTCTGGTATCGCCGCACAGGACAGACCGGCCATGGCAGGGGCAGACGGAGACGCTTGCGACTCCGGCGGCCTTGCAGTATGACCCGGCTTGCTACCTGTGCCCGGGCAATGTACGAGCGGGCGGGCATCAGACGCCGGTGTACACGGACACGTACGTGTTCGAGAATGACTACGCTGCGCTGAAGATGGATGTGGCACCGGAGACTCTCGACGAAGATGGGCTGCTGGTTGCGGAGAGCGAGCCGGGGCTATGCCGGGTGATCTGCTTTTCGCCGCGGCATGATCTGACGCTGGCAAAGATGGAGGTGCCGGCGATTCGCAAGGTAGTGGATGTGTGGGCGGCGCAGGTGCAGGAGTTGGAGAGCCGTGAGGAGATCCACTATGTGCAGATCTTCGAGAACCGCGGCGCGATGATGGGTGCGTCAAACCCGCACCCGCATGGGCAGATCTGGGCGACGCATTCGCTGCCGAATGAGATTGTGGCGGAGGTGCGCGGGCAGCGGGACTACCTCGCGAGCCATGGCAGATCGCTGCTGCCTGCCTATCTCGAGACGGAGCTGAAGGCGGGCGAGCGGATCGTGATGGCGAACGATCACTTTGTGGTGTTGGTGCCGTTCTGGGCGGTGTGGCCGTTTGAAACGATGGTTCTGCCGCAGTCTGCGGTGGCACGTCTGCCGGAGATGGAGGATGCGGCAAGAGACGGACTGGCGGCGATCCTGAAGCAGCTGACGAGCGCGTACGACGCCGTCTTCGATGTTTCGTTTCCGTACTCGATGGGCATTCACGGAGCACCCGCGGATGGGCAGCCGCATCCGGAGTGGCAGATGCATTTGCACTTTTATCCGCCGCTGCTGCGGTCAGCCACCGTGCGGAAGTTTATGGTTGGATTTGAGCTACTCGCGTCACCGCAACGGGACATCACACCGGAGTCCGCGGCGGAAACGTTGCGACAGGCGTTTGCGAAGAGCCAGGGCCGCTAGTCTCGTCGTTCTATTTTGCGAAGAGCTGCGAGAGATCCCCGAAGGCCTTGAACTCCAGGGCATTGCCGGCGGGATCGAGGAAGAACATGGTGGCCTGCTCTCCGACCTCGCCCTTGAAGCGGATGTAGGGCTCGATGAGGAAGCTGGTGTTCGCGGCGTTAAGCCGAGCGGCGAGTGTCTCCCAGTCGTTCATCGGAAGAACGACGCCGAAGTGTGGAATCGGAACGGCGTGGCCGTCGACTGGAGTGTGGCGCGGAGCTTCAGCTGACCCGGGCTTCAGATGCGCGACGATCTGATGGCCGAAGAGGTTGAAGTCGATCCACTCGGCCGAGCTGCGGCCTTCCTCACAGCCAAGGACGTTGCCATAGAAGGCGCGTGCCGCGGAGAGATCGTTGACCGGGAAGGCGATGTGGAAGGGAGTGAGGGACACGCGAGGGGATCTCCTTTGGTGCCATGATACGGCTCGCGCGCTCTCCGTCTCAACAGCTGAAGTTGCGATCGTAAGCCGCGCAGGTAGGCATCGCGGAAGGGTGGGTAGGCGGGACAGGTGCGTACATGCCTCTATGCCCGGAGAAGAGGAGCCTCCGGACGACGTGCGTTCTCCTGCCAAACGGGATTGACGAGCGAAGGGTGCCCGCAACACTTTCCTCTGACCCGGATCTCTACAGGGCCTTGGGAGCGGCGAACTCGGCCGGTAAGCGGACCAGGAACTCGGTTTTACCCGGCTCCGAGGCGAAGCGGATGGTGCCCATGTTCTGTTCGACCAAGCGATGGACGATGCCGAGACCGAGGCCGGTGCCGACACCGGGCTCCTTGGTGGTGAAGAAAGGGTCGAAGATGCGGGGTTGGAGGTCTGGCCGGATCCCCTCGCCATTGTCCGTGATGGCGATGCAAAGGAAGTTGCCGCCGGGCTGCACCTCGAGCGAGGTTTCGACGGTGATTCGACCGGCTGGACCGACGGCATCGATGGCGTTGTCGATCAGGTTGGTCCAGATCTGATTGAGGCCTTTGCAGGCGCAGCGAAGTGAGGGGAGGCCGGAAGAGAAGTTCTTCGTGAGGGTGATCTGTTTCTCGCGAATCTTGTGGCCGAGGATCACAAGCGCCGCGTGAATACTTTCATTGAGATCGACCGAGTGAAGCTGGCCAGAGCCCTCATACGCGTATGACTTTACCGACCTCACGAGCTCCGTGACGCGACCGATGCTCTCTTCGATGGTGGTGATCAGCTGCGTGCTTGAGACCAGGGCCTCGATCCACGTGATGGCGTCCACGAAGGTATCGGCGGGAAAGGCGTGGCGAGCGCACTCCATCTCCTGCGCAGTCACACCGACGGAAGCGAGGGTTGGGGCCAGCTTCCAGGCGTTCGGGATATCGGCCTGGTCGAGCCAGGTGGAGAGCAGTTCTTCAGCATCGCTTTGCTCGAGGGAACTCATGTGAACGGTGGCCGTGGCGTGCAGAGCTTGATCCTTGAGCTCCTGAAGGCAGATCTTCTGCTCGTCGGTCATATCACGATGGTTGAAGCGGGTCGAGAGCTCCTGCAGGCGGACAAAGTTTTCGCGCAGCTGGGTTGAGGCTCTCCGGGCAGCGGCGCCCGGGTTGTTGAGTTCGTGCATGAGGCCTGCTGCGAGAGTTCCTAGGGCGGCCATCTTCTCCTGCTGCACGGTGTAGTGCTGCATCTTCTGCAGACGCATGGCCATGTTGCGGAGGATGGCCTGCCGAACCTCCGGGCAGGCAGTCATGAGACTCCAGAAAGCGTTTTCGTCAAAGCGCAGCAGGCGGGTGGTCCCGCGCGTTCGGAGATTTGCGGAGTTGGGAATGTTGGCAAGAAGCGGGACCTCACCGAAGGCCGCACCCTTGGCGTGAACGTAGACAGCATACTCGCGTCCGTCTGCCTGAACGTCGACGACCTCTACCTCCCCTTCGAGCAGGATCCAGAAGTATCTTGCGGGTTCGCCGACTTTGGCGAGGAAGGTGCCGGGCTCAGGATGCACGATGTTGAGCGGCTCGAGACAGCGGAACTGATCCATGCTCAGCGACGCCAGCAGAGGAACGGCAGAGAGCTCTCCAATCAGATCGTCGGTCAACTGAGTGGAGGGTTCGCTTTGGTTCGTGTTGGGTGCGGAGGGCATGGGGTTTTCCTGGAAAGTGGAGTGTTGGGTCATGGCTGCAGTGAAGCAAGGTACTGATGAACGAACTGGATGGCGATCGAGCCTTCTCCAACGGCGGAAGCGCATCGCTTGATGGAGTTGAAGCGAACGTCGCCGGCGACGAAGACACCGGGAACGCTGGTCTCGAGCAGATAGGGATCACGCTCAAGCGGCCACGCTTTCGGCGCGCGCATCTTCAGATCGGGACCGGAGAGGATGAAACCTTTAGGGTCTTTCGCGATATCAGGTGTGATCCAGTTTGTCTTGGGCGCGGCGCCGATGAAGATAAAGAGCGAGTTGGTTTCGCGGATCTGTTCGCCTTCGGGCGTTCGCAGAGCGATCCGCTCGAGGTGTGACTCGCCACAGGCCCGGACGACCTCTGTCCGCGTCATCACTTCGATCTTGGGATTGTTTTCGATCTGATCGATGAGGTAGCGGGACATGCTTTTCGCGAGCGACTCGCCACGAACCAGCATGTGGACCTTGGCGGCATATCGGGAGAAGTACATGGCTGCCTGGCCGGCGGAGTTTGCTCCACCGATGATGAAGACCTCTTCATCTTTGCAGGCGATGGCCTCTGTCTGGGCGGCACCGTAGTAGATGCCTGCGCCAGTAAAGCGCTCGGCACCTTCGATGTCGAGTTTGCAATAAGAGACGCCGGTGGCGACGAGGCAGACGAGACAGCTGACCTCCCGACCGTCACTCATCTTGAGCAGGTGGTAGGGACCTTCGCTGCGGAGGCCGCAGACGCGCTGGGTGAGGAACTCGGCCCCCAGGCGGCGTGCCTGCAGGTAGGATCGCTTGCCTAGCTCCTCGCCGCTGAGACCTTCGGGGAAGCCGAGATAGTTCTCGATACGAGAGCTGCTGCCTGCCTGGCCACCGGGCGCTTCGGCCTCGATGACCAGCGTCTTTAGCCCTTCGGAGGCGCCGTAGACGCCGGCAGCCAGTCCGGCAGGCCCCGCTCCGACGATGACGACGTCGTAGAATTCCTGCTCGGCCGTAGTGCGCATGCCGACCTTGTTGGCGAGTTCCGTGATCGTTGGTTGGACGAGGGAGCTGCCGTCGTTGAACAGAACGACGGGCAACTTTGCATCATCGAGTTTGCGCTCGCGTAACGCGTCGAGAGCGCCGGGGGTGACGTCCGGTGTGAGCCACTGGAACGGGATGCGGTTGCGAGAGAGGAACTCGCGAACCAGGAAGTCGCTCGGAGACCAGCGCATGCCGACGACCCGAACGCCTTCAAAGGGGGGCTTATAGCCTCCTCGCCAATCGCCGAGAAGATCGTCGAGAACGGGGTAGAGCTTCTCTTCAGGAGGATCCCATGGTTTATTCAGGTAGTAATGAATCTTTGCGGAGTTGATGGCGCGGATGGCGGCTTCTGTATCGGCGTAGGCGGTCAGCAAGACGCGTTTGGCGTCCGGGTAGAGATCCATGGTTCGCTGCAGCAACTCCACCCCGGTCATGCCGGGCATGCGCTGATCGGATAACAGAAGCGCGACGACATCGCCGCGCTCTTTGAGCTGTCGGCAGATATCAAGAGCGGCGATGCCCGAGGCGGCGCGGAGAATGCGATAGTTCTGCCCATAGCGCTGCCGCAGGTCCTGAACGACGGCCTCGAGCACGCTGATGTCATCGTCGATTGCGAGCAGAATCGGTTTTGCCATGGATCTGAAACTCCGTCCCATCCGAAAAGCGACGGTTCACGTACTTATAACGATCAGATTCGTTGTAGATAGGAACGGTGCAAACCCTTCCGGACCATTTGGGTCATTGACCCACTGCTTGACTGAAGTGTATCGATTTTGAAGCACCATCGGCGAACAACGCCGAGAAGACCGCTATCGGATGTGTGCAAGCACAGACGCTGCCGGAGGAGTAGTTAGACCATGATTCGACTTATTCTTGCAGATGATCAATCGATCTTTCGCGCGGGCGCTGCCCGTGTTCTGGCCTTGGAAGATGACATTCGCCTGGTGGCGCAATGTGATGATGCACAACGATTGAAGGCCGCCATTGAGGCCCACAAGGGAGCAGTGATCCTGTTCTCCAAGGGAATCACTCTGGTGCTCCCCGAGCTTGTGGCGGCGATTGCGGCGGCCGGGAGCCGGGCCATTCTGATACTCGAGAACACCGAGCAGGTGGATGAGGTGCTTACGGCCCAGTTGCATGGGCTCGTCTATCGCAGCGTAACCGGCAATGATCTGATTGAGTGCGTGCGTAAGGTCCATCGCGGTCAGCGCTGCTTGCAGGCCGGGAATGTCACTGTGATGCATGGGGCCGATAGCGTAGGCACGCGGGTCCGGGACCGGCTTACTCCTAAGGAGATCCAGATTGTTGCGTTGATTGTGCAGGGGTGCAAGAACAAGGATATCGCGACCCAGCTTGGCACGAAAGAGCAGGTCATCAAGAATTATCTGCGTGGGATCTACGACAAGACGGGCGTCTCCGACCGGCTAGAACTGGCGCTGTTCACCATTCACCATAAAGTTCTGGCGGAGGCGGCAGCGAATGCGGGACGGCTGCTACAGATGAAAAGCGCCTAAGACGCAGGCCGAAACAAAGTAGGGGGGAGCGGAACCAACTTCACCAGAGCCCGCTATAGCTTCGGGCTAGAGGCCCATCTGCTGCTCGGTCTGCTCTTCCGTTTGGGTGGGTGCGAGGCCCACTTTCTCGGCGATGCTCTTGGCTTGCGTGAACAGCAGAAGATAGTCGGGACCGCCGGCCTTGGAATCCGTTCCGCTCATGTTGAAGCCGCCGAACGGATGCGCGCCCACCATGGCTCCAGTGCACTTGCGGTTCAGGTAGAGGTTCCCGACATGGAAATCGCACGCGGCTCGCTCGAGGTTGGGGCGCGATCGCGAGTAAACTGCACCCGTCAGACCGTACTCGGTTCCGTTGGCAATCTTGAGGGCGTCATCGAAGCTGGTCGACTTAAGAACGGCGAGCACCGGCCCAAAGATCTCTTCCTGCGCCAGGCGGGAGTTGGGCGCGACATCGGCAAACACGGTGGGCTGGATGAAGTAGCCGCCGTCTTCGGCGAGGACGGCACTTTCTCCGCCACAAAGGAGTCGGCCTTCCCCCCTGCCGATCGCGAGATACTGCTGGACGCGATCAAAGGCAATCTGGTTGATCACGGGGCCGACCGGGGCGTTCGCGGTGGGATCGCCGACTGTAAGAGCTTCGACCCGGTCCCGCAGGCGGTCACAGAAGACGTCGTAGATGGCTTCGTCCACGATGACGCGCGAGCAGGCCGAACACTTCTGCCCGCTGAAGCCGAAGGCGCTGGCCACCACGCCATCGAGCGCCACATCCAGATCGCAGTCCGAGTCGACGATGATGGCATCCTTGCCGCCCATTTCGAGGATCGTCCGTTTGATGAAGTGCTGACCTGGCTGTGACTTCGCGGCTCGCTCGTGGATCTCGAGGCCGACCTTCTTCGATCCGGTGAAGGCGATGAAGCGTGTCTGCGGATGCGCAACAAGGGCGCTGCCGAAGCCAGGACCGGCACCGTGGCAGAGATTGACGACGCCATCCGGCAGACCCGCTTCTTCAAGTAGCCGAAGGAAGCGCGCCGCAATGGTTGGCGCATCAATGGATGGCTTCAGGACCACAGTATTGCCGCAGACGATAGCTGCCGCAGTCATGCCGGCCATGATGGCGAGGGGGAAGTTCCAGGGCGGGATCACGGCGCCGACGCCCAGAGGAATGTAACGAAGCTGGTTACGCTCTCCGGGAAGCTGGATGGGTGTGGTCGTCTGATCGAGGCGCATGGCCTCGCGTGCGTAAAACTCAAGAAAATCGATGGTCTCGCCGACGTCGGCCTCGGCCTCGGCCCAATTCTTGCCGACCTCGACGCTCAACCAGGCACAGAATTCGAACTTGTGCTCAGCGACGAGCTCGGCCGTGCGGAGCAGGACAGCGATGCGATCCGTCATCGACCATCGGCTCCAGATCGCGAAAGCCTGCTCGGCCGCGGCGATTGCCTGCTCGACGTGCTCCTCGCCAGCCTCTGCGTGACGTCCGATGACCTGCATCGGACGAGCGGGATTGACGGACGTGATCCATCGATCGGAGCGCACGCGCGCCCCGCCAATGATCATGTCGTAGTCATGGCCGAGCTGGCTTTCGACATGGGCGAGCGCCGCCTGCATCCGTCGCTTATTTTCCGGCTCCTTGAAGTCGAGGAAGGCTTCGTTCTTGAACGGATGCAGGGAGGTGGCGGAGCGAGAGAGAGTCGAAGACGTGGCCATATCGGCTCGATTCTACGCTCCTGTCGGCTCTCTACGAAGCGGGTTGCAGTCCGAGGTCGGAAGCGGAGGCTAGGTGGTCTCCACGATCTTTTCGGTCTCCGCCGACATCTTGGCCGTCCGGTCGAGCTTGTCCCAGTTGAAGGGTTTGCCATCGATTGCGCGCTTCATGGTCTTCAGCAGCACCACAGAGAAGACCTGCCGATAGGAGAAGCGCTGGATCCAGATATGGACGAGCAGCCACGCGTCTCCCTTGCTCGCGGGATGTTTGCGCTCGAGCATGAAAGCAAGCGACGACGCAAGGAAGTCGATGATCATGAAGGCGAGAAAGAACGTGAGTAGCTTATAAATGCTGGCCGTCGACGCCGTCTCAGGATGAAAGTAGCGATCGATAAAGTAGTGCACGATCCCTGCCACGAACATGAGGTCGATGAGGGGCGAGACCAGCGGCAGCAGGATCTGGAAGATGACAATGTTGGGCAGGGCAAACAGACCCATGGCGCGCCGGCGGGTGATGGCGCCCCGATGTTTGAAGACGGCTTGCAGGATGCCGAACGACCAGCGGAAGCGCTGCCGCATGAGGCCGTCGGCGTTGACGGGAGCCTCTGTGAAGGCAAGCGCCTGATCCTCGTAGATGACAGAGAAGCCCTGCTCGAGAAGGTTCATCGTCAGGTCGGCGTCCTCGGCGACAGTGTTCGAGTGGTAGCCGCCGCCCGCCTTCACGGCAGAGGTTCGCCAGGCTCCGATGGCGCCGGGTACGACCATAACAACGTCAAACAGATCGAGAGCGCGCCGTTCGAAATTCTGGCTGGTGATGTATTCGAGCGCCTGCCAGCGCGTCCACAGATTGACGCGATTGCCGACCTTGGCATTACCTGCAACAGCGCCGATCTTCGGGTTGGCGAAGTGGCAGACCAACCGGCCGATCGCGTCGTGAGCGATGACGCCGTCTGCGTCAATGCCGATGTAGATCTCTTCCTCGAGATGTTCGAGCGCGAAGTTCAACGCCTCGGCCTTGCCGCCGTTCGGCTTGGTAAGAAGGGCGACTCGGCCCGACTCGATCTCTTTCTGATACGCCTCGGTCGCGACCTCCAGGGTTCGATCGGTGGAGCCGTCGTCGATGACGATGATGCGGAGGTTTTTATAGGTCGACATCATGACCGAACGGATGGTGCGGACGATCACGGTCTCTTCGTTGTAGGCGGGGATAAGAACGGCGACACGCGGGCTGTAGTCCGGAGTGGCGAAGTTCTGGCGCTTGCGGAAGCGATCGATCGTGGCGAACAGGCCGATGATGATCAGGCGCGCGCTCATCAGGACGTCGCCGACGAAAAAGACGTAGATGACGAAGTGGTTGAAGAAGGCGAAGAAGAAGAACGCGACCGAGTCTGCGCGGGCCTGCCAGCGTTGCTTGGGCGTAAGCTGGGGCATCACCTGGGATCGTGTTTTGCCGAGCAGAGCCGAGACGGGAACGATCTCGTAGCCCTGTGCACGTAGAGCCTGGATCAGCACGGGAAGAGCCGCAACGGTTGGAGATCGATCGCCGCCACCATCGTGGAGCAGGATGATGGATCCGCGTGCCCACGGGCGCATCTCCATATCCTTGATCTGCTGGAACACCGAATCCGTGATCTCCTGCGGTGTCTTCTTCGGGTGCTCGTCCCAATCGTTGGTGTCGATCTTGTTTCCGACGATGACGTACCCGAGACCCTGAATGCGATCGAGGGGGGCGGCCTGATCGTTGGTATCCGGCTCCTGATCGATCGAGTACGGCGGCCTGAAATAGAGAGGCTGCACGCCGAGCTTCGAGGCGAAGAGCCGTTCCGTCAGCGTGAGCTGCAGATCAACCTGCGCATTTGAAATCTCGCTGATGTCGGGGTGCGTGAAGGTGTGGTTTCCGATCTCGTGGCCTTCGCGATAGACCCGCTGCATCAGGCCAACGTTGTCCTGCGCGACCTCACCGATCATCAGAAAGGTGCCTTTGACGGCGTATCGCTTGAGGATGTCGAGGATCTTTGGCGTCCACGTCGGGTCGGGGCCGTCGTCAAAGCTGAGCGCAACCTGCTTTGGATGGTAGCCGTACTGCTGCACCGTGTAGGAGAGCGGATAGGTGACCATCGATTCGTCGACGATCATCCGGTACTGGAGCGGGACGGATTTGTCGTCATCCATGGTGACATCTCGGACGCCGGACTGCGGCTTGCGCGTGACGCGCAGGATGTCCCCTTGGCCCTCCGTGTCGATGTCGTACCCTGGATCGACTTTGGTGAGGGTCTTCTCCGGATCGACGTTCATGGGATTGTCCCAGACGTGCCATAGCGAGTCATCTTCGCTGCCGAGCCGCCAAAGAGCAATGGTCTGCAGCCCAAGCGCGCGAGCGGCACGCATCTCGTTGAGGACCGTGACCGCGTCCAGAAACCAGACCTGATGGCGCTCGTTCGCGTCTTCATCGTCGTAGGCGAAGTGCGGATTCATCGTATCGCCGTCCAACTCCACCTGCGATTCTGAGTCGGAGGCGGCCTGCCAAGCTTCCTGCGTGGACAGGTTGCGCGCCGCAAGAACCTTCTTCGGAGACGGACGCGCCTTTTTTCCTTTTGTCGCGCCCGGCGAGGGCAGAGGCATCGTCCAGTCATAGCCGTAGCTGCCTATCGCGCAGATGATCTTCTGCTTTGGAACGGTCTTTAAAACCTCCTTCAAGTTGTCGATAAACCAGTCCTGCGCGGCGACTGGTCCCGGTCCACTTTCGGTCTGGTGCTGGTCGTAGTTCATCAGCAGAAGGCCGTCCGAGTGATCGGCGAGGAACTTGAGATTAAAGCTGTCGTCGCCAACGGGAACATTCACGTAGAGACGACGACCCTTGCTGTGGAAGTCCGTGAAGAGTTCAGCGATCAGGTGATTGAAACCGTCCTGTGCCTGGTCGGGGATCTCCTCGAAGTCGATGGATAGACCCCGGTAGTCGGGGTTTGCGGCAAGAAATCGATCGATCTGTTGGAGAAAGTGATCGCGCGCGACAGGGTTTTTGAGGAAGTCGCCGATCGAGGGAAGGAAGGTGCTTTTCACGGGATCGTAGTTGTTGACCAGCGGAAAGATTTCGGTGTCGACCCGGGCAGTGTTAATGGTGCGCCGAACCTTGTTTTCCGCGTCGACCGAATGGACGCCAGCGGCATCAATCAGCGGGTAGGCCCGGTTGTCGATACTGAAGTAGCTCAGCGAGCCATCCGGCGCAACCATGTGGAGCCACTCCGGAAAGAGCAGATCGATCTGCCGAATGTGCTCTTTGAGCGAAGAGTAGCTGGCTGGATCATCCTCCACGTAGTAGGCCGCGCGCAGACCTTCGCCCTGATTCAACGGAACATCCGAAGGCTTCAGGTTGCTGCGTCGATGCGCAGAGCGATGCAGCTTCTCGCCCTTGCGCAAAGGGGCTACGGGAGTGTTTGCGGTTCGGAAGTTGCGCTTCGGGTTCTGCAGAAGAAGTTCTGGCAACGGACGCATCCGAACCAGGCCGATGACGAAGATCGTACCAACCAGGAGACCCAGCAAAGCGAGCACATCGAAGATCCGGCGCAGGCGCTTCCAGCGTTTACGTTGCGGATCGAAAAAAACTTGCTTCGTCATACTCCTCGGGGGCTCAACCGACGTACGGTCCGGCGGCTCAGATGAATCGTAGCAGCAGGAGCATGTGCCCCACCACCGCAATGGAGCAGCGGACGTATGATGCATGGGATGTTGTTTCGGAAATGGCGCGTTTGGGGGAGTGTCGCTGGCCTGCTTCTGCTAGGAGCCTCTCTGCGCCTGTGGTTCCTTCACCATGCCAATCCGTTTTCCGGCGATGCGCAGATCTATGGAAGTTTCGCGCGGAATCTCCTGACGCATCACGTCTACAGCTTTGCCGCGGAGCCCGGCCCATTTCCTCCATCACTCATTCGGCTTCCCGGCTATCCGCTGTTTCTTGTTGCGTGCTTCGTGATTGCTGGGGTGGGGAACTTTGCTGCTGCGCTGCGGATTCAGATCGCCGTGGACCTCGCGTCGTGCCTGATGCTGGCGGAGCTTGCAAGGGAGATGTTCGGCCGGCGAGCCGCACTCGTTTGCCTGCTTCTCGGCTGCCTTTGCCCGTTCACCGCGAACTACACGGCGGCACCGCTAACTGAGACGCTGACCTTGGCGAGCATCACGGTCACTTTCTTCTGCTTCCACCGATGGCAGCGTCAGTCGGGATTCGGCAACGCGTGGGTCTTCGGCATCGGCGCCGGGCTGGCAGCTTCGCTCCTGCTGCGGCCGGAGCAGGCGCTGCTCTCAGTGGCGGTGCTGCCAGCTATGGTGCTGATCGCGCTTCGACGATGCAAAGCGTACGCCGCCGAGGGCGCCAGAGTTTCGCCACGCGTGTTTGCTCCTGCCCTGATTGCGGCCGTGTGTCTTGTGTTGCCGCTGGTGCCCTGGACGGCGCGAAACTGGCGTACGTTCCATGTTCTGCAGCCACTCGCGCCGCGTTATGCGACCGATCCCGGAGAGGCCGTACCGCTTGGCTTTCAGCGCTGGTACCGTAGCTGGGCGATCGATTTTGCCTCGACCGAGGAAGTCTACTGGAACTACGACGGGACGGCGATCGCGTTGGCGGATCTTCCCGCCCGAGCCTTCGATTCACTCGATCAACGACGGCAGACAGCGAAGCTGCTGGAGGACTACAACCTGACGACCAGCCCGTCGCCACAGCTCGACGCCCGCTTCGAGGCGATTGCGCGCGAGCGGATCGCGCGAAGTCCGGCGCGTTATTACGTGTTTCTTCCCTTGGCGCGGCTGGGAAACATGCTGCTGAGGCCAAGGACCGAGTTGACGGGAATTCAACTGGCCTGGTGGCGATGGCGCGATAGCCACGCCCAGACAATCATGGGCGCAGCCTTGGGGAGTGTGAACCTGCTGTACCTCGTGCTGGGAATGATGGGATGGCGACGGTGGCGGAGGCTTGCTGATAGTGAAGATCGTGTGTTGCTGAGGGCCATGACCGCGTTTGTTCTGCTGCGATGCGCACTTCTGTTTACACTCGACAACTCCGAGCCGCGCTATACACTCGAATTCTTTCCGGTCCTGATCCTCTGGGCGTCTGCGCTCGCGGCCCGTCGAAGGCCGATTTCTAGCGGGTTGTCTTCGAGTCGGTCTTGATGGCATACCGCTTCGTGTTCACGCTTTGGTTGTAGCGGATGTGTGTGTAGAACGCGGTCTGCGTGTCTTCAGAGGTGAAGAAGAACTCCTGCTTAAGCGAAATCGCGCGCGTAGGATCGACCCAGATCGTAACGTGCGCGATGCTGTTCCGCTGGCTTGGGTCTTTGGCAACCAGATCGAGTTTCTCGACCGTCACCGTTCCCGAGCCGTCGTTGAGCGATTCGGCTCCCTGGTCTGTGATGTTCCAGGTCTTCTCCAGATCCTTGCCGCTGCCGCCGAAGCCCAGCGTCAGGAAGCTTTCGTACTGTGCCTGGTTGTTGCGGCCATCCATCTCGGTCAGGTGATTCGGCCCCGGATCGAAGAGCCGCAGACGACCTTCCTTGTACTCCACAATCTTCGCCTCCGGTGGCGAGAAGACGGCGCCCATCTGCAAGGCGTTTCCGGATTTCAGAAAATAAATCGAGCCGTTCTGCGTCGTGGTGTCGCGGATGACGCGCTGATAGAGCTCTTTGCGGAAGTCGGCCTCGGCAGACTTGAACTTCAGGCTGGCCGCGTCCATCTGCCGGAGGACCTCATTCAGGTGCGGAGAAGCATCCTGGCCGGACGCGGCAACGCTGCTGAACAAAACGCCTGTGAGCGAAAAGGTGGTCAATGCGAAGTGGCGCAGCATCATGGTTCGGAGCCTCGTGTGTTTCGATGCGTGAGGTCAGGAAAGGTCACTAGCGCAGCACCCAGACGTTATAGGCGATGACCTTGCCCGCGGCATCCTTGACCGGCTCGTAGTGCTCCAGATTGACCTCACCTGAGATCGGTTCAATCAGCCGCAGAAAAGCAGCCTGCCGCTGTGTCTCGGACTTCGCCGAAGCCATATCCTCCGCGCGAATCTGGTACATGAAGCGACTGCTGCCGTCGCGGCTTCCAGCCTCTTTGACCAACACCTCGCTCGATTGCAACGCGGTCGTCTCCACTGGCCGATCCTTGAAGTCGATCAAGCGCGGCGAGAGAAACAGAAAGATAAGAATCAGCGTCACCATGACGTCGTAGTGCAGGCTTCCACGATCATAAGTCCAGAAGAGATAGTGCCGCAGCAACTTAAACACGAACACCTCCACGCGCCGGCTGCTTGCTAATCACGGTCTCGCCACCCATGTAGGGCACCAGCACGTCCGGAATCCGAACCGTGCCATCCGCCTGCTGGTAATTCTCAAGCACCGCCAGGTAGGTCCGTCCCACCGCCAGGCCGCTGCCATTCAGCGTGTGCAGGAACTCCGCCTTCTTCGCGCCCTCTGGCCGATATCGGAGGTTCGCACGCCTCGCCTGGAAAGCCTCGAAGTTCGAGCACGAACTGATCTCGCGATATAGCCCCTGGCCCGGCAGCCAGACCTCCAGATCGTAGGTCTTCGCCGCGGCAAAGCCCATGTCTCCCGTACACAGCAGCATGCGCCGATAGGGCAACCCCAGCCGCTCGAGCACCGTCTCCGCATCACGCGTCAGGCCCTCATGCGCCGCCGCCGACTCCTCCGGCCGCACAAACTTCACCAGCTCCACCTTCTGAAATTGGTGTTGCCGAATCAGACCGCGCACATCCTTGCCGTAGCTTCCCGCCTCACTGCGGAAACACGGCGTGTACGCGGTATATGCGACCGGCAGCTCCGCCTCGTCGAGCGTTTCGTCGCGAAACAGATTCGTTACCGGCACCTCGGCCGTCGGGATCAGCCAGTGATCGCTCTCCTGGAAATCGCCCGGCACATACGCTCCCTTGTCGTCGCAGTGAAACAGATCCTCGGCAAACTTCGGCAGCTGTCCCGTTCCAAACAGGCTCTTCGAATTCACCATGAACGGCGGCAGTACCTCCGTATACCCGTGCTCCCGCGTATGCAGGTCCAACATAAAATTCGCAAGCGCCCGCTCCAACCGCGCCCCTTGTCCCATCTGCACCACAAAGCGCGACCCAGAGATCTTCGCCGCGCGCTCAAAATCAAGCACCCCCAGTCGCTCCCCAATCTCCCAATGCGGCAGGGCAGGGAAGTCGCACGTCGTCTGCTCACCCCAGACCTTCTCGACCCGGTTGTCGTGCTCACTCCTACCGACCGGAACGTCGCTTGCCGGCAGATTCGGCACAGACTGCATCAGGCTCCGCAGACGTTTATCCGCCAGCGCCGCCGTAGCTTCCAGCGCCTCCACCTCTGCCTTCATCGCCCTGGTCTGCTCTGTCAACTCCGTCGCATCGCCGCCAGATTTGCGCATCCCCGCAATCTCCCCAGTCAGCCGGTTGCGATCCGCCTTCAGGCCCTCCACTCGCGTAATTGCCCCTCGCCGCTCCGCATCAACGGCCGCAAAGTCGCCCAGCACCGCGGCTGCCTCCGCCCCGCGCGCACGCAGCCGTTCTTCCACCAGACCCAGGTTCGCCCGAACATATCCAAGATCAAGCATCAATTAAACATTCTAGCGTCCTGCCTCCACCAGTAGGAACTCCACACCCGCCATGTACCCTGTCATCATGCGACAGCTGGCCGCCGCCCTGCTTACCTTCGCCCTCGGTTTGCCTTCCTCTCCCGCTTATGCCGACGCCTACGGGGGCTCGCCGAAGCTGGTCATCGAACTCGTCATCGATCAGTTCCGCGGCGACTACCTCGACCGCTATCGCACCGACTTCAACACACCTTCCGGCTTCAATCTCTTCCTCAAGCGCGGTGCCTACTTTACCGACTGCTACTACGAGTACGCCAACACCATGACCGCCCCCGGCCACTCCACCATCGGCACCGGTGCCTACACCGACGGCCACGGCATCGCGCTCAACGAGTGGTGGGACCTCGACCGATCGACCACGCACCCCGTCTCCTCGGTGGAGGATGAGCAGTACCAGATCGTCGGCGATCACACTGCCAAAGATATCGGCACCTCGCCGCGCAACGAACTCGCCAGCACCCTCGGCGACGAAGTCGTTCTCGGCACGCGCGGCCAATCCAAGCTCTTCGGCATCTCCCTCAAGGATCGCGCCGCCATCCTCACCTCCGGTCACGCCTCGACCGGCGCCTTCTGGCTCGATCACACGTCCGGCCATTTCGTCTCCTCAACCTACTGGGGACCGCAGCTGCCCGCCTGGGTCCAGACCTTCAACACCGGCGGTCGCACCGAGCAGGCCCTCAAGGAAGCGAACGCCAAACCCGGCAACTTCTACGAAGAGGTCGGCGCCAACCCCGCCAGCGTCTCCTATCTGCTCGACTTCGCGCAGGCCTTGGTCGCCGCCGAAAAGCTGGGCCAGCATGAGACCACGGACGTCCTCACCATCAGCATCTCCTCAACCGACATCCTCGGCCATCGCGTCGGCCCGGACGCCCCGGAGCAGCGCGCCATGATCGACCGCATCGACGTCGATCTCAACAGCTTCTTCACCTGGCTCAACACGCAGATTCCGGGCGGCATGGGCTCGGTCTGGGTCTCGCTCACCGGCGATCACGGCATCGGCCCCACCCTCTCCGTCGCCGCGGCAGATCGCATGGCGGCCGCCCAGTTCAACCTTCCTAAAGCCATCGCCGCGCTCGATACCGCCCTCGACGATCGCTTTTCGCCTGGCAAAAATGTCCGCTACCTCCTCCAAAGTGAGCTGCCGTACCTCACGCTTGACCCACGCGCCTTCGCCAGCCAGAAGATCTCCGAACAGGCAGCCGAAGATGCCGTCGCCGAGCTATTGCCAGCAGCCGTCGCCGCAAGTTCGCCGGCAGAGAAAACCGGCCGCCTGCCCACCCGCCGCCTCGTCCGCCACACCTACACCCGCATCCAGATGGCCGCAAGCCAGCTTCCCCCAACGCCAGAAGGCAAGCGCATCGCCCAGAGCTACTCCCCTAACGGCGGCTGGTACGTCCTCTTCACTCCCGGCCTCTACGCGCAGACCTCCACCTCCGGCACCAATCACTACACGCCCTACAGCTACGACCGCCACGTGCCTCTCGCCTTCTTCGGTTCGCCCTTCGTTCCCGGGACCTACCACGGCGCCGTCGAACCCGTAGACATCGCCGCCACCTTTGCCTCTCTGCTACGCGTCAACCGCCCGTCTGCTGCCGTTGGCCGCGTCCTGACCGAAGCTCTTCGACCGGAGGAAACCGCCTCCCCAATCTCGAACAAAAAAGGGTCTCGATGACCGTCGCATCCACCGCGGCCGAGAAGCCGTCCAAGGGTCCGGATATGCGTGTCTCGATCGCTGGCATCGATCTTCGATCACCCGTCATCGCCGCCAGCGGCACCTTCGGCTACGGCCTGGAGTTCGAGGACATTCTCTCGCTCGATCGTATCGGCGCCTTTGTCACCAAGGGTCTCTCGCGCGAGCCCATGGCCGGCAATCCCTCGCCGCGCATCATCGAGACCGCCGCCGGCATGATCAACGCCATCGGCCTCCAGAACGTTGGCGTCCGCGCCTTCATCGACGACAAGCTCCCAAAGCTCCGGAAGATTAAAGGCCTCGTCACCATCGCCAATGTCTTCGGCTTCACCATCGACGACTGCGTCGAAGTCATCCACGCGCTTAACGACGCTGATGGCATCGCCATGATCGAGCTCAACGCCAGCTGCCCCAACACCAGCCACGGCGGCATGGTCTTCGGAACCAACCCAGATCTTCTGTCCGATCTCGTTCGCCAGACCAAAGCCGTCAGCCGCCTTCCGCTCATGGTCAAGCTCTCGCCGAACGTCACCTCCATTGGTCTCATGGCGCGCGTTGCTGCCGACGCCGGCGCCGACGCCCTCTCGCTCGTCAACACCTTCCTCTCCATGGCTATCGATACTGAGACCCGCCGGCCCCGCATCGCCAACGTCACCGGCGGTCTCTCCGGTCCGGCCATCAAACCCATCGCCGTCCGCATGGTGCACGAGGTCAGCAAAGCCGTCACGTTGCCGATCGTCGGCATGGGCGGCATCCTCAACGAGAAAGACGTGGTCGAGTTTCTGCTCGCCGGAGCCACCGCCGTCGAAGTTGGTACAGCCAGCTACGCCGATCCACGCGCCGTCGAAAACGTGGCCACCGGCCTTATGAAATGGTGCACCACCCATGCGGTCCAGCGTGTCTCTGAGCTCACCGGCGCCGTCGTCCTCTAATCAGGAGCCTGCTAAGCAAGCATCTGTTCTTTTATTAACTACAACCCAACCTCGTTATAAACCAGTTCGTCATCTCGACCGAAGCGAAGCGCAGTGGAGAGATCCCTGTACCTCGCTTCTTTGCTCTATACCCTTTGACCGCCTTCCGAATCTATTCCGCCAGGTTCCAGCCAGCAGCCGCCGCAACTCGGCGCTCTTCGAGCAGAGCCGCCACAGGAAACATTGTGAAGATCGCGACCGCTAGACATGGAGGGTCGAACTCCTCACGTACATGTGTGCACCGACAGTCTAGCCCACGGCCGTTCAGCCGATCACCTCCGCGCTTGCCATGGCCGGATCCTCATCTAAACTCGATTCCGTGACCACCCCCAGCGATCTCAAGCCAATCCGGCGCGCTCTTCTCTCCGTTACCGATAAATCCGGCCTCATCGCCTTCGCCCGCACTCTGGCCTCCTTCGGCGTGGATCTGGTCTCAACCGGTGGCACCGCCCGCACCCTCCGCGAGGCCGGCCTCGACGTCCGCGACATCGCCGACCTGACCGGCTTTCCCGAGATGCTCGATGGCCGCGTTAAGACGCTTCACCCAAAAGTTCATGGCGGCATCCTTCACATCCGCGGCAACGCCGAGCATGAAGCCTCGATCGCCGAACACGCTATTCAACCGATCGACATGGTTGTCGTCACTCTGTATGCCTTTGAAGCAACCTCGACCAAACCGGGTGTTTCCATGCACGAACTCATCGAAAACATCGATATTGGCGGCCCGTCTATGGTGCGTTCTGCCGCAAAAAACTTCGAAGATGTCGCCATCGTCACCAGCGTCGCGGAGTACTCCGCCCTCACTACCGAACTTCAAGAGAACGGCGGCGCCCTCAGCCGCGCCTCTCGCTGGCGCCTGGCCAAGCAGGCCTTTGCCACCACTGCAGCGTATGACGTCGGCATCGCCACCACGCTGGAAGCGCTTGCCGAAGCCTCACCCAACACCCCCGCCAGCTTCGCAGAGGATGTGCTGCCGCCGACGCTGCGCCTGGTCTACCCCCTCGCGAACACCCTCCGTTACGGGGAAAATCCGCACCAGAAAGCGGCTCTCTACCTCGACGGCAGCGGCAAGGGGATCGCTGCTGCCCGCCAGCTGCAGGGAAAAGAGCTCTCTTACAACAACCTTGTCGATCTTGACGCCTGTTGGGAGCTCGCCAGCGAGTTTGACCCGAGCGCCGAAGCAGCCATCGCCATCATCAAGCACACCAACCCCTGCGGTGCCGCGACCGGCCAGACAGTCCTTGAGGCTTACACGCGAGCTCTGGAAGCGGATCTGATCTCCGCGTTCGGCGGAGTGATCGGCAGCAATCGCGAGATCAACGGCGATGCGGCCGAGGAGATCGCGAAACTCTTCGTTGAAGCGATTGTTGCGCCTTCTTTCACACCCGAGGCTCTCACCCGGTTTGCCGTGAAGAAGAATCTTCGCCTTCTGGCGATCAACCCTGCCGACACCAGGCGAGTCTACAAGCAGGTCTCCGGCGGCATGCTGGTGCAGGATGCCGACCACCATCGTGTGCGGGACGCGGATCTTACCTTCCCCACCGATCGCAAGCCATCGCCTGAAGAGCTGCGCGCTCTGCTGTTTGCCTGGAAGATCGCCAAGCACGTCAAATCGAACGCGATCGTTTACGCCCGGGCCATCGGAGCAAGGGCAGACGGCGAGATCTTCGGGCAGACAGTTGGCGTTGGCGCCGGTCAGATGAGCCGGGTCGACGCCGCCAAGTTCGGCGCCCAGAAGGCGGTTCTTCCGCTCGCCGGAACAGTCGCCGCATCGGACGCCTTTTTTCCGTTTCCGGACGGGCTCGAGGTGGTCGCGACCGCCGGGGCGACCGCCGTCATCCAGCCTGGAGGCTCGGTTCGCGATCCCGAGGTTATTGCCGCCGCCAACCGGCTGGGCGTAGCCATGGCGTTTACTGGCGTTCGTCACTTTCGCCATGGCTAGACAGCCAGCAGATTTCTCTCATACCGGCCATAGCTAGCGCCCGTCGGGAACCTCCTCCTCTTCCGTGGTGGTCAGGTGAAAGCCGGATCCATCTATAATCCGGCCAGACGATCTGCGTCAGGCGCCCCCTGCATCCAAGGCCTCAAGCTTTCCGTCTAATGAGTGCGGCTATCTTTGTTCACCTCGTCAGGACCCCTATGACTCTGTTTCACAGCGCATGCACTGTCCGTCTCCGAGCGCTTGCTGCTTCAGCGCTGTTCCTGGCGGTCGCGTCGTCGGCGCAGACGCCGGTTAAGCCGCAGGCTCCGAACCCCGGCCCTGGCGGTTTGGACCGCAGCGCTTCCTACTACCATTACGGTCTAGCGCATCTGTACGAGAACATGGCAGTCAACGCCGGCCGCAGCGATTACGCCTCGCAGGCCATCGACGAGTACAAACTCGCGCTCGCGGCGGATCCAACCTCAAAAACCTTGCAGGATGGGCTGGCTGATCTCTACTTCAAGCTCGGCCGCATTCGCGAAGCGGTTACGGCTGCACAGCAACAGGTCACCAAGAACCCGAACGATCTGCAGGCGCATGAGCTTCTGGGCAAGGTCTATCTTCGATCGCTCGGCGATATGCAGACGCAGCAGTCCGGAGAGATGCTGCAGCTTGCCATCGCGGAGTACGAAAAGCTCATCCAGCTGAAGCCAGCCGACATCGAGACGCATCTTCTGCTCGGCCAGCTCTATGGTTTAAATCACGACTCGGCGAAGGCGGAGGCTCAGTTTAAGGGCGCGCAGAAGATGGATCCGAACTCCGAAGAGGTGGTGCTCAATATTGCGCGGCTTTACACCGAACAGGGAGACTTCCGCCGTGCCGCGGAGGTTCTGGCGGCCGTCCCGCAGGAAGACCAGACCGCACGAATCGAGTTCGCTCTTGGTGCCAGCTACGACCAGCTGAAGAGACCCAAGGAGGCTGCCGCAGCCTACCGTGCGGCGCTCGATCTAGACCCTGAAAACGCGCTCGATACCGAACGTGGTCTGGGCAATGCACTTCTGCTCGACGGCCAGCTTGACGAAGCGCGTAAGGTCTTCAACCAGATCGTCGCCTCCGAACCACAGGATGCGCAGTCCCAGATTCGCATCTCCGAGATCGAGCGGCGTCAGGGTCACTATGAGCAGGCGCTCGAGACTTTGAACAAGGCCAAGGCGCTGGTGCAGGACTCGACCGAGCTCAGCTACAACGAAGCTCTTATCTACGATTCGCTCGGTCGGTACGATAACGCTCTCAACGCACTCAAGCAGTTGCTCGCGGCCTCGAATCACCCCGACGGCAACTATACCGATCCCGAAAAGTCGAATCGCTTTCTCTTCCTTGACCGCCTGGGCGCGATCGAGCGGGAACAGGGGAAAACGGCTGAGTCCATCGGCTACTACAAGCAGATGACGGCGCTCGGTGGAGAGTTCGCCTTGCGCGGCTACCAATCGCAGGTCGACACCTATCGCGAGGCGCACCAGCAGCGCGAGGCGACGGCCGTTGCCGAAGATGCTGCGAAGGTTCTGTCAAAGGATCGCGGTGTCCAGCTCATGTACGCTGGCCAGCTCGCCGATACCGGAAAGCCCGAGGAAGGCTTCGCTCTTGCGCGAACACAGCTGAAAAACACTTCCGAAGATCGCGAAGTCTATCTCGCGCTAGCGCAGATGGACGTACGCCTGAAACGCTGGGCTGATGCCGAAGCAGAGCTGAGCAAGGCGATGACACTCGCCAGCAAGCCAGACGAAAAGCTGAACATCTACTTCCTCCGTGGAACGCTTTACGATCGGCAGAAGCTCTACGATCAGGCCGAAGAAAACTTCTCAAAGGCGTTGGCGATTGATCCGCAGAACCCAACCATCCTCAACTACGTTGGCTATATGCTTGCCGATCGCGGCGTGCGTCTGGCCGAAGCAACCGCCATGATCCGCAAGGCGGTTGACCTCGATCCACAGAACTACGCCTTCCTGGACTCGCTCGGGTGGGTGTATTACAAGTCCGGCCAGTACCCGCAGGCTGAGCAGTATCTGCGGCAGGCCATCGAGCGATCCAGTTCGGATCCTACGGTGCATGATCATCTGGGCGAGGTGTACGAGAAGACCGGCCGCCTGAAGCTGGCGGTTGAACAATGGGAGCGATCGATGACGGAGTATGCGCATTCGCTTCCTGCCGATGCGGATCCCGAAGATGTGTCCAAGGTTCAGCACAAGCTGCAAAACGCCAGAGTCAAGCTGGCCAGGCTCGGCCCCGTTCCCGCGACGGCCAAGACCGCCAAACCGTAGTCTCCCGTAAAGTAGGAAGGTATGATTCCCGATTGGCTCCATCCCTGCGCTGTCACGACGGCAGAGGGGGACCCGCTACTCGATCGCGTCTACCTGGCACGCTTGAAGCCGGCCAGCACAGCTTTTCGCCGGGACCGCGAGCGCATCGTTCAATCGCGGGCCTTTCGTCGGCTGGCAGGGAAGACGCAGGTTTTTACCAGCCGCGCCTCCGATCACTTCCGCTCGCGCCTTACACACACCATTGAGGTCTCGCAGATCGCCCGCGACGTCGCCAGCCGACTCGGTCTCAACGAAGATCTTGCCGAGACGCTGGCCCTGGTTCATGACATCGGCCATCCACCTTTCGGGCACGCCGGCGAGCGAGCTCTTGACGAGTGCCTGCAGCGGCATGGTCTGCGCTTTGACCATAACCTGCACGCTCTTCGCATCTGCGAGCACTTTGAGCAGCGCTATGCCGCCCATCGCGGCCTGAACCTCACCCTTGGCGTTCGCGAAGGCATCATCAAGCACTCGCGCGACTACACCGCCGCGCAGCACCCGGAGCTGTCACCGTACTTTCTCGATCAGCGGCCACCGCTTGAAGCGCAAATCATCGACCTCGCCGACGAGATTGCCTATTTGACGGCCGATCTCGATGATGGGCTCGAGTCAGGCCTGCTGGAGATCGATCACATCCGGCGCCACGTCTCGCTCTTTGAGAGCTGCTTCACCATGGTCGACCGTATGCACCCGGGCACCAGCGAGAAATACCTCTTCAACGAGGCGTTGCAATGGATGCAGAACACCCTCGCCGACGATCTTGCCGAAAGCACGGCCGCCAACGTCGCTGCGATTGGAGCGCAGTCGCTGGCCGACATTCGTCGACATCCGGCCAGACTTGCGCTCTTCTCTCCCGCGGTTGAGCGACAGCGGCTGGAGGAAAAGCGCTACCTGTACAACACCCTGTACAGCTGCCCTCACCTCACCGTCGAGCACGACAAGGCTGAGGAGGTCGTCAAGGCGCTCTTTGACTTCTGGATCGACGACCCCGGTGAACTGCCGCAGAGCTATATCGATGAGATCGCCGAGGAGGGGCTCGCGCGCGTGGTCGCAGACTACATTGCCGGCATGACGGACAGCTTCATCCTGCACCAGTACGCTCTCATCAAGCGCACCGTGCGGCACTAATCCACCAGGACCAGACCGAAACGATCCGCTACGATAGCCGATATGGCTCCTCAGCAAAAGCGCGCTCTCGTTACCGGAGGCGCAGGCCTCATCGGCTCTCATATCGTCGATCTTCTTCTCCGCGAAGGTTGGACGGTGCGCATCCTTGACAACCTGGAGCCGCAGACCCACAAGCACGGCAAGCCCGAGTGGGTAAATCCCGCGGCCGAGTTCCGGCAGGGCAACGTACAAGACGCCGACACCATGCTGGCCGCTCTCGAGGACATCGATGTCGTCTTCCACGAGGCGGCCTACGGCGGTTACATGCCCGAGATGGCGAAGTACGTCCTCGTCAACAGCTTCGGCACGGCGCAGATGCTCGAGCTCATTCGTGACCACCAGCTTCCGATTCGCAAGGTCGTCGTCGCCAGCTCCCAGGCTGTCTACAGCGAGGGTGCGGCGATGTGCCCGGAGCACGGTGCCGTAGTTCCGTTGCTTCGACCCGCCGAGCAGCTGCGCGCCGGCGACTTCAGCGTTCACTGCCCAATCTGTAGTAAACCAACGACGTCCATTCCCACTCCTGAAGCCACGCCCGGCGGCGGTGAAACGGTTTACGCCCTGACCAAGGTCGATCAGGAGCGTCTCGTTCTCCTCTGGGGTAAGCAGACCGGCATTCCGTCTGTTGCGTTGCGTTACTCCTGCACCTACGGCCCGCGCCAGTCGCTCTTCAATCCTTACACCGGGGTGATTGCAATCTTCTGCACGCGCCTGCTCAACCATCAGCCTCCCGTGATGTATGAGGACGGAAACCAGACGCGTGATCTGTGCTTCGTCGAGGACATCGCTCGCGCCAACCTGCTGGTGGCCACTACGGACATGCTCGATGGCCTGCCGGTCAACGTCGGCAGTGGCCGCGCAACCAGCGTCCGCGACCTCGCAACCATTATCGCGGACCAGCTGGGCGTCAATCTCGCCCCGCTTGCTCGCGGTGAGTTCCGCCCCGGCGAAATCCGGTCGCTCATCTCGGACATCACTCGCATTCGCTCCGTCGGGTACGAGCCTCAGACCACGATCGAGCAGGGCATTGCTCGCTATGTTGCTTGGATCAAGACTCAGGGATCGGTCGAAGACTACTTTTCGAAGGCTGAAGCGGGCCTGCGCGCGAAGGGAATCGTCCAGAGCGTCAGCGCCTAAAGCGTTCGCGGGCCGCCGGCCGCTGCCCACAGGGAGCGCGCTGCAGGGGGTTACTACTGATGGCTACCTACTTGCCAGCCAAGAGAGTCCCTTCCGCCGGTCTGCGCGTCTATCCGGAAGGAGGCTCCGTGCCGCTGCGTGCCTGTCCGCCGATGTGTATCAGCCGTTTGCGCCGGCTGTTGCCGCTTTCGGCGATGATCTTCGTGGCGTTCTCCCGTCTGCACTCCCAGGCGCCGTCGCAGGCGGCCGGCAATGCCGTGAGTGGCCGCGTTCGCAACGCGAGAACCGGCGCCGCGATGGCCCGTGTGCTGGTTCAGGCAAATGGCCACTCCGCCTTCACTACCGCCGAAGGTCGCTTTCAACTAACCGACCCGAATCCGATCACGAGCGTACAGTTCACCAAGCCAGGCTTTGCGCTCAGCCCCGAGCAGAGAGATTCGCAGATGCTCAATCTCCCAGGCTCCGGTGCGTTGGGCACGCTTGAGGTTGAGCTCTGGCCGGAAGCCGTTCTCACCGGTACCATTACCTCGCCGGAGGGTGATCCGCTGCCCCACATCGCGGTCACGGCGCAGCGGTTCCTCTACCAGAACGGCGCTCGACAGGCGCAGGCTGCGGGCTTCACGCTCACAGACTCGCACGGCAGCTTCCGGCTGCCTGTGCCGGCCGGCGACTACTTCCTTGAGACTCGCTATGCCGCTCCCGACTTCAGCCGTCCCCTCGCAGTCCTTCCGGCCGAGCTGCCCAGCCATGCATCGAATGACGGTCCAGGAGCCATCCACATCGGCAGTGGGCAGGAGCTGCACTTCGCTCTGCATGCCCAGACAGCCGCTGTCTTTCGTGTCACGCTTCCCATCGACGGCAGCACCGCGCAGCGAAGCCCCGCCATCACCGTCACCACGTCTGAAGGGGCTAGCTTCCAGCCACCACGCCGAATGACCCCGGACGGGGTAACGCTCGATCTGCCCTCGGGCGTCTACGGTCTTTTCGCGCGCTTCACCGCCCCTGAGGGTGAGCGTGTCGGCCAGGCCACGCTCACCGTACCAGACCACGACCTGACCGCCCCTCCGCTCCATTTAGACCCATCGTCGATCGTTCCCATAGTGGTCACGGCCAAGCCTGTCGCCGGGGGCGCCAGTGCGGCAATCAACTCAGGTCCGCCTGAGGGCGCGGGTCTCAACCTGCAACTCGAGCCCGTCGCCGCCATTCCTTCCGCAATTGGCGAAACGCTGGTTCACACCGTCAACCGGGGCAGCGCGGGTGCAGTTTTCTCCGTCGCGCCAGGGTCGTATCGCCTTTCCGGTGGCGATGCCTCAGGATGGGTCATCGACACTGCCAGCTTTGGCGGCGTAGACCTGCTTCGGAAGGATCTTGTGATCGGCCCGAATGTAGGTGCTGAACCGATCCGCATCGAGGTGAGCCGTGCGACCGGCACCCTCACCGGTGTCACGCGCGCGGGCGGGGTACCCACTGAGTGTTGGATTGTCCTCGCCGGCGATCCCGGCACCTTCCCCCGCTTCCTTCTGCGCCGCAGCGATACCGGCGGACAGTTCAGCATCGGTGCTCTTCCGTTCCGGCGTTTCCATCTCCTCGCGCTGCCTCTGCTGTACTCCGCCGATTTCGCGAACTTCGGCGTTCTCGACCAATTCAACACATATCTTCAGACCATCTCGGTGACCGCTTCCTCCACAGTTCCGCTCACGTTGGACGCCGTCCCCGCGCACGAGCTTTACCCATGAACCTCCATGTCGGAAGCCCGCGACTGAGTCTCGTCCTGACCGCCCTCCTGAGCGCCTTCGACCGACTCTCAGCGCAGGCGCCTCCTCTTGTGAGGCCGGCGTTCCACGTCGACGGCGTCGTGCTTGCGCAGGGCAAGAACGTTCCCGTGCCTCGTTGCCACCTTTCGATTCGCCTCGAAGGCGAGCGCACTGATCGCCGGCAGTTCGGCGGGGCAGATGGAACCATCACCGCGACGACCGACACTGAGGGGCACTTCTCCTTCGATCTTCCAAGCGAGGGAAGCTGGCAATTGAGTGCCTCGGCCGCTGGCTTCCGGACGCAGTTCCTCAACGAGCACGAAGGCTTCTCGAGCGCCGTCGTGCTCCATTCCGGCTCTACGGCACCCTCTCTCATCTTTCATCTGGAGCCGGACTCAACCGTCTCTGGCGTCGTTCGCGATGAGGCCGCCGATCCTGTGCGCAACGCCGTGCTCTCACTTGAGCCGGTGCGATCGGCGCCAGGCCCGGGTAGCCGTCGCTTTCGCGCCACCACCGATGACCGTGGCCACTATGAGATCGCCGGTATCGCTCCAGGCACGTACAAGGTCTCAGTTCAGGCCACGCCCTGGTACACCAGCGGACCGCTGGGACGATCTACGGGCGGTCCTCCCCAAGCGACGCCGGCCGGTGACCCGCAGTTCGACGTCGTCTATCCGCTCACCTGGTACCCCGGCGTACTCGATCGCGACGCCGGCGGAGACGTCAGTCTGCGGGGCGGGGAAGACCTGCAGATCAGCTTCAGCCTGCTTCCGATTCCAGCCGCGCACCTGCGCCTGCCAGCACCTGCATCCGCAGGATCTGTCGCTTTGTCGACTCCGACGATTGAGCGAATCGAGCACGGCCAGCCTAGCGGAATCTCATCGCCGATCTCCGCTGCCGCCGGCCAGCTTGACTTTGGCAGCCTCGCCCCTGGGCTCTACCGGGTCAACACACCGGGGTCCGACGGCAACGGCGTAAGCTCTTTCCTGCACATTGCAGCTGGCGCGACCGTCTCACTCGCCGCCGCCGATACTGCCGGCGCAGCCGACGTGATCGTTCACATCGACGGCGACGATCCATCCGCCCACCCGCAGATTGTTCTCACCGACGTTACAGATGGGTCTGTCTTCACCAGCTTCTCCGGCAGCGCTTTCGGTCTCCGCCGCCGATTCCAGCCCGACGCCAAGCCGACCGAAGACTCCCCCGAACGTCATCTCACGGTGCCCGCCGGGCAGTACCAGGTCACGCTCGCCGGCGACCCCGATCTCTACCTCACCACCGTCACCCTTAAAGGCGCGGCCATTGCCAGCCGCGTCGTCACTCTTCCCGGCGGCCCCGCAACCTTGACCCTCAACGTGGCCCGCGGCCGCGCCTCGGTCATTGGACACGCTGTCCTTGTAGGCAAGCCTGTTGACGGTGCAATGGTCATGCTAGTCCCCACCACCTTCGGCCAGCCTGGCGCGATCGATCTCCTCCGGCGCGACCAGAGCAACACCGATGGCAGCTTCGAATTAGCGGACGTCATCCCTGGTAACTACATTCTTTTCGCCATCGACCGCGGCTGGACTGTCAATTGGCATGATCCCGCTACTCTCAACCGCTATCTCGTTCATGGCACACCACTTTCGCTCCAGCCACGCAGTAAGGTGCAGCAGGAGATCCCGGCCCAGGCACCTTGAGCAGGTAGATCTTACGAGCGCGACCTACGCCTGCCTTTGTACAAGAGAGTATTGAGGCATCAAAGGCCTTGCCGATACGCAGCGCTATTTATTTCCAGAAATCTGGCGTCCCCGACGGGATTCGAACCCGTGTTACCGCCGTGAAAGGGGGGTGTCCTGGGCCACTGGACGACGGGGACGCACGACCACTGCAGAACTTCCACCCAAAGTCCCACATCCTCCACGCTATCATAGGTGCCGTTGCCGTCCAATCGCGCGCATGACAAATCCATCCCTCCCTTCACACACCGCGCAAACGTCTCTCGCTACTCCCGAATCGCACGGCCCACGCCACCGCGCACTGGCCTCCTTCCGGTACCTCGATCTGCTGACGTCGGCCTTTGTGGCTATCCTTCTGGTCTCCAATCTTGTCGCACAAAAGGTCTGCCTGATTGGCGGCTTCGCCATCTCCGGCGCCATCCTCTTGTTCCCCGTCACCTATATCTTCGGAGACATCTTTACCGAGGTTTACGGCTTCGCCGCTTCCCGCCGCGCCATCTGGATCGGCTTCTTCGCCACCCTTCTGCTCTACGGCGTGAGCGCCATCACCATTGCCCTTCCATCCGCGCCAGGCTGGCAGAACCAGCAGGCCTTTGCCACTGTCTTTGGGTTCATCCCCCGCCTCCTCGCCGCCTCGCTGGTTGCCTTCTGGGCCGGCGAGTTCGCCAACTCTTACGTCATGGCCCGCATGAAGCTCCTTACCGAAGGTCGTGCCCTTTGGTCCAGGACCATCGGTTCCACCGTCATCGGCCAGGCAGTCGACACAACCCTGGTCATAACCCTCACCTTTGTCGGCACCGTCTCCGCTGCCACCCTGCTCAATATGATCGGTACCGGATATGTTCTGAAGGTCGCGTATGAGGTACTCGCCACACCACTTACCTATCTCGTCATCAACGCTCTTAAGCGCGCTGAACACTCTGATCCGCTCGATCGCACCGAGTCCTTCAACCCATTCGCGTTTCTGGGCTAGGATCTGTGTGAGCCATGTCAATAAATTCTTAGAACCCAGCGTGGCCTCTGGTCATCTAGTGAGTGAACATCATTGCGACTGTCTTCGCGAAAAGCCTGGCGCACAGGAAGTCTGCTCATCTTGATCTATGTCGCTTCGCCTGACACATCGTCACGGTCTAGCGTTCTAAGGAGTGTCCGTTGATCTCGTTCTCTCGTCTTGGCGAACTCTCTCGTCCCTTCGTCGTCACCGTGCTCGGTGCGTCAACGTTTCTCCTCGGCTGCACGGAAAAGAAGGTCGTCGTTGCGGCGCCGCAGGCCATGCCCGTCCAGGTCAGTACCGTTGCTCTCGATCCCGTGCCCTCAAGCGACACCTACGTCGCCACCATCAAGAGCCGCCGTTCCTCGACCATGCAGCCGCAGGTCGATGGCAATCTCACCCGTATCTTTGTGCACTCTGGCCAAGCCGTCAAAGCCGGCCAGATCCTCATGCAGATCGATCCGCTTCGGCAGGTTGCGAACGTGCAATCGCAGCAGGGAACCGAAGCGCAGAAGCGCGCTGTCTATCAATACAACCAGGCGGAGGTCGATCGACAGCGCAAGCTCTTCGAAGCCGGTGTCACCTCGCGTCAGTCCTATGACCAGGCCACGCAGGCCTTTCAGAACTCCGAAGCCGATCTCGCATCCTCGACCGCTCTCACCGGCTCCCAGAAACAGCAACTCGCCTATTACCAGATCCGCGCGCCCTTCAGCGGCGTCGTCGGCGATATTCCCGTCCACCTTGGCGACTACGTCTCCTCGACCACCGTTCTCACCACAGTCGACGAGATCGCTGATCTCGAAGCCTACATTTACGTTCCCACCGAGCGAGTCGATCAACTGAAGCTCGGCTTGCCGGTCTCCATTCTCGATACCGACGGCCACATCCTTGCCTCGACCAAGATCGACTTCCTCTCTCCGCAGGTCGATACCTCGCTCCAGGGCATCCTCGCCAAAGCAACTGTTCCACGTTCGTCCGAAGTCCTGCGCAACGCCCAGCTCGTCAAGGCGCGCATCACCTGGAACACCAAACCTGCGCCAACCGTTCCCGTTCTCGCCGTGACCCGCATCGGCGGCCAGCCGTTCGTCTACGTCGCCCAGGGGAAAGACGGCGGCTACACCGCGCACCAGGTTGCCGTTACCCTCGGCAACACTGTCGGCAACGCGTACCCGGTTGTCAGTGGTCTCGTTCTCGGGCAAAAGGTGATCACCTCCGGTCTTCAGTTCCTGCAAGAAGGCGCTCCCGTCAAGCCGCTCGGCTAGTTCCATCGCCGCTCGGCTCTCCGTCGCTCTACCCCGCGCGCCTTCTCTGCCCGCGGCTCCAGAAAGCCTGCCGCCGTGTCCCTGATGGCAGCGGCCACCAAGAATCGAGCCCTCCGTGTTCGTCGACTTCTTTATTCGCCGTCCCATCTTCGCTACCGTCTCTGCACTGCTCATCGTGCTCGTCGGCGCTATCTCCATTCCGTCGCTACCCATCTCGCTCTATCCGCAGCTCGCGCCGCCGCAGGTCGTGGTCACCTCCAACTACGTCGGCGCCAACTCGCAGATCGTTGAGTCGGCCGTCACCATCCCGCTTGAGCAGTCCATCAACGGCGTCGAAGGCATGCGCTACATGTCCTCTACCAGCTCGAATGACGGCACCAGCTCCATCACCGTCACCTTCGATACCGGCTACGATCTCAACATCGCCGCCGTAGACGTGCAGAATCGCGTCGCCTCTGCCCAGGGCCGCCTTCCCGCCACCGTCAACAACACCGGTATCTCCATCACCAAGGCCAACAGCAACTTCGTCATGGCGGCCGGCTTCGTCTCCCCCGATAACTCCCTCTCGCCCGCCTTCATCTCGAACTACCTGGACGTCTATGTCTCGGATGCCCTCAAGCGTGTGCCCGGCGTCGGTGCCGTCATCATCTTCGGCGAACGCAAATACGCCATGCGCGTCTGGCTTGACCCCGCCCGCCTCGCCGCTCGCAGCCTCACGGCACTCGATGTTTCAAACGCTCTCAGCGAGCAGAACGTTGAAGTCGCAGCGGGCCAGCTCGGCCAGCCACCGTCCGACTCCAAGCAGAGCTTCCAGATGGCCGTCCGTGTTGTCGGCCGCCTCTCCGATCCCAAAGAGTTCGAAAACATCATCCTCAAGAACTCGACCTCCGGCGGAGTCGTTCTTCTCAAAGATGTGGGGCATGCCGACGTTGGCGCCGAAAATTACAATACCGAGCTCAAGTACTCGGGCCGCAGCGCTGTGGGTGTCGGTGTCCAGCAGCTTTCTAACGCCAACGCCCTTGACGTCGATAAACGGTGTCGCGCCGTTCTCAAAGAACTTGAGAAATCCTTCCCGCCCGGCCTGAAATACACCATCGCCGTCGATACCACCACCGTCATCAGCGAGTCGGTTAGCGAAGTTATCACCACCCTGATCGAAGCCATCATCATCGTCGTTGTCGTCATCTTCCTCTTCCTGCAGGACTGGCGCGCAACCCTCATTCCAGCCATCACCATTCCCGTCTCGCTCATCGGCACCTTCGCGTTCATCAAGATCTTTGGCTTTTCCATCAACTCGCTTACCCTCTTCGGCATCACGCTTGCCACCGGCCTCGTCGTTGATGACGCTATCGTCGTGATCGAGAACGTTCAGCGCCATCTCTCAGGCGATGTCATCGCGCCACCTCCCTCGCCCGCCGCCGCCGGTCTGACCCCTTCAGACATCTCGGCTCGGCACACAGCGCCCTCCGCCAATCACGATCCGGACGGAAAGATGGAAGCCGTCGTTCACGACCCGCACGAAGCCACCAGCGTCGCCATGGCGGAGGTCACCAGCGCCGTCATCGCCACCTCGCTCGTTCTCATCAGCGTCTTTGTCCCGGTCAGCTTCTTCCCCGGCACTACGGGCATCCTCTACAAACAGTTCTCGCTGACCATCGCCTTCTCGATCGCCATCTCCGCCTTCAACGCGCTTACACTTTCGCCCGCCCTCGCGGCCCTCTTTCTTCGTCCCGAGCAGCATAAAACTGGCATACTCGGCGCCCTCCTTAATCCCATCGACCGCGGCATCAAGGCCCTTGGCCGTCTCTATGCTCGCGCCGTCACTTTCTTCGTGCGCATCCGCTACGCCGTCATCGCGCTCTTCTTCGCCTCACTCGCCGGCACGGCGTACATGTACACGCACGTGCCCACCGCCTTCATCCCGCAGGAAGACCAGTCCTACTTCCTTTGCATCATCCAGACCCCGCCCGGCGCCTCTCTCGCCTACACCTCAGAGTTCGCCGACCGCGTCTCCGCCGCCATCGCAAAGAACCAGGGCGTCTTCGGCACCTTCTCCGTTATGGGTTTCTCGCTCGCCGGTGGGTCGTCGCCAAACCAGGGCATCATCTTCGCCCCGCTCAAACCCATCGGTGAACGCACCAAACTCGGTGAGAAGTTCACCGCCCACAACATCGTCGGCGAGGTCGCACCACGCCTCTTCGGCGTTCCCGGCGGCATCGCCGCTGCGTTTGAGCCACCCGCCGTCTCCGGCATCGGCTCCGTCGGCGGCTTCCAGTTCATCCTCCAGGACGCCGGCCGCAATACCTTCGCCGACATCGATCGCATCGCCCACACCATCGTCGCCCAGGCCACCACGAGCGGGCAGTTCTCGACGATGCAAACCACCTTCACCGCCAATGATCCGCAGGTGCTCGTCAGCATCGATCGAGAAAAAGCCAAGGCCATCGGTGTCCCCTTCAACCAGATCTCGCTCGCCATGGGCGTCTTCATGGGCTCGGCCTACATTAACGATTTCGATTTCAACAATCGCTCCTACCGCGTCTACCTTCAGGCCGATCAGCAGTTCCGCCGCAACTCTGGCGATCTCCGCTCCTACTATGTCCGCTCCGATACGGGCCAGATGATTCCGCTCGATAATCTCGTCAGCATTCAGGAGACCTCCGGCCCGCAGGTCATCAACCACTACAACCTCTTCCGCTCGGCGGAGATCGATGGCTCCGGCTCTGCTGGCATCTCCTCCGGCCAGGCCCTCATCAACATGCAGAACCTGGCGAAGAAATACATGCTGCAGGGCATGACCTACTCCTGGACCGGTCTCGCGCTGGAAGAGATTGAGTCCGCCGGCAAGACCATCATCATCCTCGCCCTCGGCATCCTCGTCGTCTATCTCACGCTCTCCGCCCAATACGAGTCGTTTGCCCTTCCGTTCATCATTCTCCTCTCCGTTCCCACCGCCATCCTCGGCGCGCTCTCGCTCGTCGCCGCGCGCGGTCTGGTCGATGACGTCTATGTGCAAATCGGTCTTGTCATGCTCATCGGCCTCTCGGCTAAGAACGCCATTCTCATCATCGAGTTTGCCGAGCAGCTCCTCGGTCAGGGCCGAAGCATCATCGACGCCGCTATCGAGGCCTCCGAACTGCGCCTCCGCCCCATCCTCATGACCTCCATCGCCTTCATCCTCGGCGTTCTTCCGCTTTATTTCGCCACCGGAGCCGGTGCACTCGGCCGTCACTCCGTCGGCACCGCCATCGTCGGCGGCATGGTGCTCTCCACCTTCCTCAACCTTTTCTTCATCCCCATCCTGTACATCGTGCTGAAAAGCTTTCTCGCTTTGTTCGCGAAAAAGCAGCCAGTCTCATCCACTCCACCGCCAACCCGCATCAATCCCGGCCATGAACTTCCTGCCCGCACCGCCTAAGGTGCGAGCACGATTTCATTGTGGTGTCATTCTGAGCGGAGCGAAGAACCCCCGCATTTCGTTTTCATCCGCGGAGCGAAGCGACTCGAAACACAGCAGCGGCTATTTCAGCTGCTGCTGCAAGGTCCCAATCTTCGCCCACGGGTCCTTCTTCAGCCGCCCCTTCCACTCCGGAAATCCATCCACCCGAAACACCGGCCGCGTCTCCGCGTGCAGCTCACTCCACGCCAGCGGCATACTCACGCCCAGGCCCGCCCGCGCACGCGACGAGTACGGCGCCACCGCTGTCGCCCCCCGCTCATTCCGCAGATAGTCCAGATAAATCTTCCCCACCCGCGCCGCCTTGGTCATTCTAGACAGATACTTCGTCGGAGCCGCGCATTCCATTTCGAGCACAAAGCTGTGCGCCCACTCCTTTACGGTCGTCCAGTCGAACGCCGCCTCGGTCGGCACGACAACATGCAGCCCTTTGCCGCCGGTCGTCTTTAGAAAGCTCTCGAGCCCCCGCGCCTTCAGTCGCTTCCGTACCTCATCCGCCGCCGTCGTCACATCCCGCCACGCCAGCGACTCATCCGGATCCAAATCAAAGATCACCCGATCCGCATGCTCCAGATCCTCATTGGTCGACCCCCACGGATGCACCTCCAGCACACCCATCTGCGCCAGCGCCGCCAGCGCCTCCTTTCCATCTGGGAGACCAGGCAGCGTAATATACGGCTCCACCACGCCCGTCTTCTTGTCCGGCACATCCACACTTCCCACGCCCGGCGGCAGCATGTGGTTCACATGCTTCTGGTAGAAACACGGCTTCACCGATCCCTCCGGACACCGCACCAGACTCAGCGGCCGGTTCGCAATGTGCGGCAGCATCCGATCCGCCACCGCCCAGAGATAATCCGCCAGCACCTGCTTCGTCACGCCACTCTCAACATCCAGCACCTTCGCCGGATGCGTGAGCCGAATGGGCGGCTTCGCAACAGTGTCCCAACTCACCGCCTTAGCCGCAGTCCTCACCCCCGCAGTCGCCGCACTCACCGCCGGCTTGGCCACCGCAGCTTCCGGTCGTCGCGGCCGCACAGGAAACTTTTCCGCCACCTTCGGCGCCTCCGCCTCCTGCGCCCCGTCTTTCCCGCTGCGTGCCTTCTGCGCTCCAGCGGTCCTTCTCTCCGCCTTCGGCTTCGGCGCCACTGTCGCCTCTTCCCGCCGAACCTCACTCGCCGCCTTATCCTCCCGCAGCCCCAGAAACGCCGCCTGTCGCACCAGATCCTCCGCCGTCCACGTCGCAAACCGAACCTGCGCCACCAGCTCCGGCCTCACCCACACCGCGCCGCGCTTCGCCTCCGCCGGCACCCGCTCATACGCCGGCTTCGCCATCTGCATCGGTTTTAGCTGTTCCAGCAGCGACCGCCGCATCTTCTGCGTAAATCCTGTTCCAGTCCGGCCCGCATACACCAGTGCCCCATTGCGGTAGTACCCCAGCAGCAGGGATCCGATGCGGTCATCGCCGTCTGACGACAACGTGTACCCACCCACCACAAACTCCTGCTCCCGCAGACACTTCGACTTCAGCCAGTCCCCACTTCGTCCGCTCTTATACGGCTCCTCCAGCCGCTTCGAGACGATGCCCTCCGCATGCAACTCGCAGGCATGCTTGAACATCACCTCGCCACTCGTCACAATATGCTCGCTCAGCCGCACACTGTCGCCATCCCCGCCAGTCAGCACCTCTGCCAGCATCTCCTTGCGCCGCAGCAGACTCAGCTCCCGCGTACTCCGCCCTTCCAGATGCAACAGATCGAAACAGAAGTACGTCAGCGGATTGCTCGCCCCTTCCTGGAACGACGCCTGCAAATCAGCAAAATTGGTCGTCCCATCACTCGCCAGCACAACCACCTCGCCGTCGAGCGTCATCGCCTCCGGTGCCAGCCTTGCCACCGCCTCCGCGACCGCCGGCACACGGTACGTCCAATCAAGCCCACTCCGCGTCAGCAACTGCACCGCCCCCTTGCTCTTGCGCGCCTGAATCCGGTAGCCATCCAGCTTCAGCTCATGCAGCCACCCGCCATCGGTTGGCGGGGTCGTTGCCTCAAGCGCCAGCTGCGGCTTCAGAAACGTCGGCTGCATCTCCCTCGGCAACCCATTCAGCGCCTTGCGCCAATCGCCGTCGATCGCTCGATTATTAGATTGCTTGCCCCCCGCGGTGTCATCCCGACCGGAGCGGAGCGTAGTGGAGGGACCTGCTTGCTTGCGTCCACGCCTCAAGCTCACACGCTCTTCACCGTCCGCCCGATCCCGTCGAGCCGCAGCGCCAACCTCATCCTTCTCCGCCGCAGACCCCACACTCCGATACCACGCCTGCCCCGTGCCGGCCGTCTCCTTCGAGTTCCATACATGATCTTCGTTCTGCGCGATCTGCTCCATCGTCCGCTCAGTCACGACGCTCAGCGGCTCCGCCTCCGTCACGCACGGCGCATCCTTCCCTCGCTCGAACTCGTCATGCTCCTTGATCAACAGCCAGTTCGGCTTCCGCTCCGTCGCCGCTTTGCCGCCCATACGGACCAGCGTCCATTTCCCCTTGATCTTCTCGCCATGCATCACGAACTTCAGCGATCCGTCCCAAAGCCCAGCATTCACATCCTCATGCCCGGCTTGCGGCTCCCATGTGCCCTGATCCCACAGCATGACCGTTCCGCCACCATATTGCCCACCCGGAATGATCCCCTCAAACCCGCCATACTCCATCGGATGATCTTCCACCTGCACCGCCAGCCGCTTGTCACCCGGAAAGTAGCTCGGGCCCTTCGCGACCGCCCAGCTCTTCAGCACCCCATTCCACCCCAACCGGAAGTCGTAATGCAGGTGGCTCGCCGCATGCTTCTGGATGCAGAAAGGAAGTGCCGCTGCAGTCCCATCCTTCGCCGCGCCAGCAGGCTCTTCAGTGATGTGGAAGTCTCGCATCGACCGATACTTCGCCAGCTGCTCATCCACCACATCGGCAGCGGTCGCCAGCATCACTGAGCCTTCAATTGCGTTCCTAGCCACCACCGTCTTTGGTGCCTTAATCGAAGCGCTCTTTCTGCCGGCCATCCTTGTCCCTCAACGTCATCTTCCAGTGTTATGCACCCGGGCCGGGAATAGTCGTGCTTGGCCGCGGCGTCCTCGCCTAGGCCGACCGTTTCTTCGCCACAGTCTTGGCACTCTTCGTCGCGGTTTTGGCTGGAGCCGCATGCACCAGCGTGATCCCGCGCGTCTCCTCCGCCTTGTCTGCTGAAGCCGCCTTCAGCGTTCGCTTCTTCGTCGCCGCAGGAGCCGACACGGTCTTCGTCTCCCCATCCGAGCCCACACTCCCCACACTCTTCCGCAGCGCGTCCATCAGGTTCACCACCTTGCCCCGCGGCGCAGCCACGGGCTCATCCTGCGGCACCGGCTGGTTGTTCACCTTCGCGTCCACCAGCTCCTTCAGCGCCACCTCATACCCGTCCACAAACTTCGACGCGTCAAATTTCGCCGTCTTGCGCTTGATCAACTCCATCGCCAGGTCCAGCGAGTCCTCCGCCACCGACACCTTCTTAATGTCGTTGAAGTACTCCTTCGGGTCCCGCAACTCCTGCTGGTAGCGCATCGTGTACGCCATCATCCCGCGCAGATCGTCGTCCTCATCCGCCGTCAGCGCCAGCACGTGCTCCTGCCCGCCAAACGCAATCTTCCCCAGCGCCGCCTTCTTCGACTTCCGCAAGCCTTCACGCACCGTCGCAAAGGCCTCCGTCTGCGTATCGTTCTCCGGCACCACAAAGTACGGCTTTTCGAGATACTCCGGCGGCAGCTCATCCAATCCCACAAATTGCTCGATCGCCACGGTGTGCTTCGACGGCACCCGCAAATGCGCGATCTCTTCAGGCTCGATCGTCACATATTGCCCTTTGCGGAACTCATAACCTTTAACGATCTCGTCCTTCTCCACCCGATCCGAGGCCTTGGTATCCCCGCCCGTCTGTTCCTGCTGCTCCGCCGCGCTCGCCGAGACCTTCTGGTACTTCACCCGTTCGCCCGTTTTCCGGCTGATCTGGTGAAAGCGAATCTCGTTCTTCGCCTCCGTCGCTACAAAGAACTTCACGCCAAATGACACTAGAGAAATCTGAATCTGACCGGACCAGTAGGGACGTGCCATAAAGTAGCCTCGATCGCGTATGCGCCGCGAGAGACTTTTGATTCCATCAACTTCAGCTAAGATGCCCCGGCAACCTGGTAAACCTGCTCTGCACGGTCAGTTGTGCATCGTGTCCTTGAGCTCTGCCATCTCCGCCGCCACCACTCGCGCGTACGCCGGGACCGTCAGAAACTCCGTAAACCGCGGTGCCCGAATCAGTTCCCGCAGCAAAAATGCCGCGTGCTCAAAACTCCGCATCTCCCGTCCTTCCGCCCGCACCCGCTCCATCTCCGCATCAATCGCCGCCTCGCACATCCCCACTGTCACCGCGCGCCCATCCACCAGCCGAGCCCCGTGGTGAACCCATTGCCAAAGCTGTGCCCGGCTGATCTCCGCCGTCGCCGCATCCTCCATCAGATTAAACAGCGGCACACACCCGATCCCGCGCAGCCACGCCTCGGTATACCCCAGCCCCACCGCCACATTCAGCGTCAGCCCAGCCTCCGTGATCGTTCCGTCCGGCACCCGCAGCAGATCCTCCGCCGTCGCCTCAAACTCCCTCAGCTGCTTCTCAATTTGGTTCGTTCCCGGCATCACCCGGTCAAACACCTCGGTCGCCACCGCCACCAGCCCGGGATGCGCCACCCACGTCCCATCGTGCCCGTCCGTCGCCTCGCGCTCTTTGTCCGCCCGCACCTGCGCCATCGCCGTCTCGTTCGCCGCCGGGTCGTTCTTAATCGGAATCAGCGCACTCATTCCACCCATCGCATGCACTCCCCGCCGATGGCACGTCTTGATCGCCAGCTTCGAGTAGCTCCGCAGAAAGTGCGTCGTCATCGTCACCTGCGCGCGATCCGGCAGCACAAACGCCTTCTCTCCCGCGCGCTTCTTGATGACCGAAAAAATGTAGTCCCACCGCCCGCAGTTCAGTCCCGCCGAATGCTCCCGCAGCTCATACAAAATCTCGTCCATCTCAAACGCCGCCAGGATCGTCTCGATCAACACCGTCGCCTTGATTGACCCCGCTCGCAGCCCCAGTTCCGTCTCCGCCGCAACAAAGATCTCGTTCCACAACCGAGCTTCCAGGTGGCTCTCCATCTTCGGCAGATAAAAATAGGGCCCCGATCCCCGCGCCAGCAGCTCCTTCGCGTTGTGAAACGCGTACATCGCAAAATCGAAGATCGCCCCACTCATCGGCTCTCCATCAACCAAGATATGCGCCTCCTCCAGATGCCATCCACGCACCCGAACAAACAGCACCGCCGGCTGATCATTCAATCTGTAACTCTTTCCGGTCGCCGCATCCTGGTACGTGATCGTCCGCCGCACCGCATCCCGCAGGTTGATCTGTCCTTCAAGCAAATTCGCCCACGTCGGCGTCGTCGAGTCCTCAAAGTCCGCCATGAACACCTTCGCGCCGGAGTTCAGCGCGTTGATCACCATCTTCCGCTCCACCGGCCCCGTAATCTCCACCCGCCGATCCAACAGATCCGCCGGCAGCGACGCCACCTTCCACGCCACCTCGCGTACCTGTCGTGTTCCCGGCAGAAAGTCCGGCCGCTCGCCATGATCAAGTCGCGTCTGCCGTGCCGCCCGCCTTGCCAGCAGATCCCGCCGCCGCGCCCCAAAGCGTCGCTCCAGTTCCACCGCAAACGCCACCGCCTCCGTCGTCAGAATCTCCGCATACCGCTCAGTCCATGCTCCGCGAAGCTCCACCCCTGCCCCAAAGTTCGTCATTTCCGATCCCCTCGCATTCCCTGTTCAAACCTCACGCAAACAGGGCCGCGATCCATTCGCGGCCCTCGGTACCCGCCTCACGCAAGCCTTAGGAAAACGTCCTCGTCTTCCCCGGCAGCCCTTTTTCAAGATCCTGTTCCGGCTCAAATCGCACCTCCACCCGTCCCAAACGCGTGAACTGCACATCCACCGTCGAATGCTTCTCCGCCAAGGTGTTCCCCGTCCAGCTTCCCGTCGTAATCCATTGCCCGGCCTTCAAACCACCCGTCCGCGACGCGCCTTCGCTCGCCAACCATGGCAGCAGCCGCATCAGATCGCCAGCCGTATTGCCGCCCGTCTTCTCCACCCGCACCACCCCGTCCACCGCCAGCATTACGCCTTCCCGCGAGAAGTCGATCGAGTTCCACTCAGGACATGCCGGCCCATACACAAAGCCGCCATGCATCTGCAGATCGCCGATCATGCTTAGCCGATCCACCTTCGACGGATCCTCAAACCCACTCTCCAACACCTCGATCGCCGGATGGCAGCTCGCAATCGCCCACGCAACCTCTTCGCGCGTATAGGGAGTTTTTCGTTCCGGCAGATCCTCCCCAAGATAAAACGCAACCTCGGCCTCCAGCCCGCGATATCGCAGACCTCGTATCACCGCGCCACTCGCAGCCATCCAGAACTTCGGCATCGGCGCAAACATGGGCGTTGCCTCCGCATTCGGGGCGCCCACCTTCCATCCGCCCACGTCGCCGTACGCCACCGCTAGCTCATCCTGGATCAGAAACGCTTCCATCTCACTCGTTGGCCGCATCTCCTGCGGCAGCTCGAGGATCGCCTTCTTCGTGCGCCGTGCATCGCCCAGCATATTCGCCGCATCCAGCAGCTCCGCCCGCCGCGATGCCGGCACTCCCTTATCCACCGTCCTGCTTCCAACCTCTTGCATTTCGATCCCTCCAGGCACGACCTTGTCGCATCTCTGCGACCATCACCGGGTAAGATGCATCCGCTCTCGCCCGCGACCTCTCCCCATCGTCCGATCTACGGTCGCCGCCCCAGACTCACCATATTTGCCAGCAGACGAAACGCACCCGGAACCCCCTCCGGCAGCTGCCGGTAAAGCGCGTACGCGCAGTACACATACGCCCCCTTGCCCACCGACGCGACCAGTAACCCGCCCCGCTGCGGATCCTGCCCCGCATCATGCACCTCCGTCACCGCGGCGTACTTAGGATCCCACTCGCCCATAAAACCATGCCCGCGCTCCTCCACCCACCCGTCAAAATCATGCTCGGTAATCCGGTTCGGCCAGCTCAGCACCTGGCTCTTCGGCTCGAGCAACCGCACCGCCGCCCTCTCCTCCACCACCTTCTCCGCCGTCCCCAGCGCCAGCGGATACGGCGCATCCGGCCCACCAAACTCCGCCAGGTTGTACTGCACCACCACCACCCCACCCGCCCGCGCAAACGCCGTCACCTGCGCCGTCACGCCGGCTAAATCTTTATGCGCCGCATACGCCCTCACCCCCATCACCAGCGCGTCGTACGCGGGAACGCCCCCCGGTCCCGCTAGTTTGCCCGCCGCAATCTCCGCAACGGACACTCGCGTTGACGCAATCCCTATCTGCCCAAAGCTCATCTCGACCGAGTCTCCCGTTCCCGGCAGATACGCTACCTTCAGCCCCGCGGGTACCTTCACGTCGACGCCCCGCACCCGGGCCGCAGCCGCCGCATACAGATTGTCCCGCACCACCCCCGGATAACCGACTTGCCGGTACCCCTCCGTGAAGCTCCGCCCGCCACTCACCGCATCCGCCCGTAACACATACGTCCGTTCTCCAACGCTTCCCGGCCGCACCGCAAATTGGGTTAACCCGTTCTTCGCCTCAACCGCACTTCGCAGCGTGACCACCTTCGGCGTCACCGCCCATCCCTCCGGTGTCTTCATCTGCAGACTTCCATCGGCAATCGTCGTCCCGCCCGTCATCACCTGCGCTGAAAGAGCAAAGCTTCTCTCCGTCAGCGGAACAATCGCAGCCGCAGGCTCGATCCCCACACTGACCGCCGGCACCACCACCAGCGGTTGATAGACCGCCATCTCGCCCTCGCCAACCTGGCCCCCAACCACGCGCTCCATCTCTACCGGCACATCCCCGTCCAGCAACGTCATCCGCACCGCCAGCGCCGCCGGCGTCGTCGGCGCATTCCGCAGCGCCGCTTCGCTGATCTGGTAGACCGGCTGTTCAAGAGAGGTGCGTAAAAAATAGGGCTTCGTCGGTGCCGTCGTGTCCGGAAAGGTAAAGCGCATCCGCTGCTCCAGCCGTCGACCACGAACTACTGTCACATCGCCTCCACCCGCCATCCCCTCGCCGTCCGCCATCGCCGGATACACCTTCCATCCGCGGCTCTTCACCGCCAGCGGAGATCGCGTCGCACCCTCGACCCGCACCTTCACCCGGATCGTCTGTCCGGCCAGAACCGGCCCTGTCGCCGGCTCCTCCACCTCCGCCTGCAGCGTCAGCCCCAACGCCTGCACCAGCGCCTCATTCGCCTGCACCCGCTTCACCCGCAGCTCATGCAGCACGTCATACCGTTCCCGCGCCGGGATCGCCTTTGCGGCACTCACGCTTCCAATCAACCCATCGAGCTCCCGCAACGCATCCCGCAGCCCCGGCGCCACCGTCTCTGGGTGCTCCATCCGAAATGCGGTCGTCGCTGCTGTGACCTCTCCTTGCAGTCGAGCCAACCCTTCCCGCATCGCACTCGCCTCCTCCGATCTCAGCGACGGAGCCAAATCCGCGATCCCCGCCAGCGACACGTCCACACCGTCAAAGAAACCATCCTCCCGATCTTTCGCCGTCACCCGCGATCCATACCGCGTATACCCAACATCGAATCGTCCTGCCGGTGCCAGCCGCACACCAGCCCCGATCTGCGTCTTCTGCAGCGCCAGCCCCCGCCGTGCGAACTGCACATAGCTCCCGCCCAGCAGGGAACTCGCCTCCCCCTCCGGCACGGTTACCGTCGGCCGCGGCGCCTCATTCGATACCTTGCCGGTTACATAATTTTCGAATCGCACCGGAACCGTCTTGCCGGTTGCGTAGTCGAACATACCCTCCGCTCCGACCTGCGCAAACGGCATCCGCCCAAACACCTTCGCTGGAGCCCACACCGGCAGCCCCATCTCCGGAAACACCTTCGGGTCCGCCGCCGCGTTGAAGACCTCCTGCGCAATCTCGCCACTCACCTGGTGCTGTCCGTGCCCATCCGTGGGCGCACCCAGAAACACGCTCGTTACCACCAGCGGCCGATACAGCCGCACCGCTCGCACCGCGTCATACAGCACACGCTGGTGCGTCCATTGGCTAAACGCCTCCTCCTTCGTCTTCGAAAACCCAAAGTCCACCTCCGTCCCGAACATCTGGTCCACCCCGAGATATCGGTCCGCCGCCAGCAGCTCCCGCGTCCGCACCAGCCCCAGCGCATCGTTGAAGTCGCCCGACATCACATTCTGCCCCCCCTCGCCCCGCGTCAGCGTCAACATGCCCACCCGCGCGCCCACCCCACGCGACTCATACGTCAGCATCCCCCCATCCTCGTCATCCGGATGCGCCACAATCATCAGCAAACTCGCCCGCGTGGCCAGCTTCTTCAGCATCCCCGCCACGCCCTTCGCCCCCCGGTCCACATCGAGCGGCTCCGCCTCCACCGCCCGCACCCGCTCTCCCTTCAAGTTCGCCGGATCCTCCCCGTGCGTCGTCCCCTGCGCCCACACCGCGACCCCCGGCATCAACAACATCCCGCCCACAACCACACCCGAAAGCATCCGCATCGTCATAGCCCCTTAATCTCTCACAGCTCCGATTCCGCCGACCCGTCCCTAGTCGCACAAACATCCCGACCCTAAACTCATCTCATCGCCTCCACCCCCCATCTCGAGCGCTCCCTCACCCTCCGCGGCGCCGTCTCCCTCAACCTGCTCGATATGATCGGCGTCGGTCCCTTCATCACGCTCCCCCTCCTTCTTGCCAGCATGGGCGGCCCCCAGGCCATGCTCGGCTGGATCCTCGGCGCCGGCCTTGCTCTCTGTGACGGCCTCGTCTGGGCCGAACTCGGCGCCGCCCTCCCCGCCGCCGGCGGCACCTTCCATTTCCTCCGCCGCATCTACCCCGGCCGCCTCGGCCGCTATCTCTCCTTCCTTTTCCTCTTCCAACTCCTCGTCTCCGCCCCGCTCTCGGTCGCCTCCGGTGCCATCGGCCTCAGCCAATACGCCGGCTGGCTCGCCCCCGCTCTCAACACCCACACCCTTCATCACTCCCTCCATCTCGGCCCCTACATCGCCGCCCTTGCCCTCGGCCCCGCCACCCTCGTCGCCATCGCCGCCGTGGCGCTCGCCGTCCTCCTCCTCGCCCGTCGCCTCGATCACATCGCCCGCCTCTCCCTCCTGATCGTCACCGTCGTCCTCGCCACGGTTGCCGCCGTCCTCGTCTCTGCCCTCATCAGCCCCGCCACCCACCTCGCCCAGGCCTTCATCCTCCCTCCCGACGCCTTCCACCCTTCCCCCGCCTTCTTCTCCGGGCTCGCCACCGCCATGCTCGTCGCCACCTACGACTATTGGGGCTACTACAACATCACCTTCCTCGGCGGGGAAGTCCGCGACCCCGCCCGCACCATTCCCCGCGCCATCCTCCTCTCTATCGCCATCTGCGCCGTCCTTTACCTCGCCCTCAACCTCGCCATCCTCTCCGTCCTCCCTTGGCAATCTCTCCTCGCCGCCGGCAATCTCGACGCCCGCCGCGCCCTCATCTCCGTCTTCACCGTCGCCGCCTGGACCCCCCTCGTCGGCTCCCACACCGCCGCCCTCCTCGGCAAACTCGCCGCCGCCCTCATCATGCTCACCGCCTTCGCCAGCGTCTTTTCGCTCCTCCTCGGCTACTCCCGCATCCCGTTCGCCGCCGCTGCCGAAGGTGCCTTTTTCGCCCCCTTCGCCCGCCTTCACCCCACCGGCAAGTACCCGGTCGTCTCTCTCCTCACCCTTGGCGCCGCCGCCTGTGTCTTCTGCCTCTTCTCGCTCGCCGACGTCATCGCCGCCCTCGTCATCCTCCGCATCCTCCTCCAATTCCTTCTCCAGCACATCGGCGTCCTTTACCTCCGCCGCTCCCAGCCCGACCTCCCCCGCCCCTTCCGCCTCTGGCTTTACCCTCTCCCACCCCTCGCCGCCATCGCCGGCTTCACCTACCTCCTTCTGGCCCGCCCCAACTTCTCCCGCGAACTCCTCTTCGCCGTTGCCCTCATCTTCGTCGGAACCGTCCTCTTCCTGCTCCGTCGCAGCTCCGCGCCCGGCTCGCTCGAGGATTCTCAATCCACACCCCCTCCCACCGCGTCTAAGGAATGAAGCATCACCGCAGCCCGCCTCCGCGCCTCCCGCGCCCACGCCGCCGCTCCGGGAAGGGAATCCACCAATGCACGTCCGCAACACCAGCAAACTAGGCCCGGAACCACAGTCCTCCGAGATCACCTCCGAAGGCAACTTCCACGCCGCCGGCGAGACCCGCCGCCGCTTCCTCACCGGAGCCGCCTATACCGGCATCACCGCCGCCACCAGCTACGCCCTGGCCCGCAACATCCCCGGCTTCCTCCGTCCCCGCACCGTCCACGCCGCCGGCTCCGCGCTCAAGACCGTTCCCAGCAAATACACCGTCTCCGACCCCCAGACGCCCGAGTCCAAGGCCACCAGCTACAACAACTTCTACGAGTTCGGCACCGACAAATCCGAGCCCCAGATCAACGCCAGATCCCTCCGCACCCGCCCCTGGACCGTCAACGTCACCGGCATGGTCAAGCAACCCCGCACCGTCGGCATCGACGACCTTCTCGCCTACCGCCCCATCGAGTCCCGCGTCTATCGCCACCGCTGCGTGGAGGCCTGGTCCATGGTCATCCCCTGGGACGGCTACTCGCTCTCCGAGTTCATCAACTTCTGCCAGCCCCTTCCCTCTGCCAAATATGTCCAGTTCACCACCCTCTTCGATAAGCATCAGATGCCCGAAGCGCCTGGCAGCTACGACTGGCCCTACACCGAAGGCCTCCGCATGGATGAGGCCATGAATCCCCTTGCCCTGCTCACCTTCGGCGCCTACGGAAACGCCCTCGCCAACCAGAACGGCGCTCCCGTCCGCGTCGTCATGCCCTGGAAGTACGGCTTCAAAAACTGCAAGTCCATCGTCCGCTTCCATTTCACTGACAAACAACCCCACACCACCTGGAACGAGATCGGCTCGAACGAATACGGCTTCTTTGCCAACGTCAATCCCACCGTCGATCACCCGCGCTGGTCCCAGGCCCACGAGCGCCGCATCGACAGCTCCGCCTTCCCCCACTCCGTCCCCACCCAGATATTCAACGGTTACTCTGACCAGGTCGCCAGCCTCTACACCGGCATGGACCTCCGAAAGAACTTCTAGCGCAACCTCTGTCATCTAACCTAAGCCGGTGTCCCCAGCGAGCTTGCTCCCTGGGGTGGAAAGCGGAAGGAGCTGCTTTCCCCGTCACACCCGTTTACACCGCCATCCAAGATCCCCACACTTTGCCTTCACCATGGGGGCCACGCAACGGACCCTCCGCCCGACCCACCCCACGCATCCCATCACCATGCCGCCGTTTCCTCAGGTCAGCCCTCCCCAAACCTCTGGCCTCCTCACCCGCATCCGCCTCTGCCTCGCCCTTTTGATGGCCGGCCTGCTCCTCAAAGGCCTCGCCGGCTTTCCCCTGCTGCGCGAGTCGCAGGCCCTCCTCGACCTCCTTGCCCGCTCCGCCCACTTCGGCGCCGGAACCCCCCTTTTCAATTGGATCCTCCGCGTCCACCTCGCCTTGGCCGCGACCGCCACCACCGCCCCCTTCCTTGCCCTCAGCACAGACACCCTCGCCCTCGCCAACATCCTCTTCGCCCTCCTCTTCCTCGGCCCCTACCGCGATCCCCTCCGCAACCGCTGGGTCATCAACTTCGGCCTCCTCACCTGCGTCGGCATGCTTCTGCTCATCGTCATCGCCGGCCCCCTCCGCGGTATCCCGCTCTTCTGGCGCTACCTTGACGCCTCCATCACCCTCCTTTACACCCTCCCTCTCCTGCTCTGCCGGCACTACCTGCATCTGCTCGATCACATCGACAGCACCGCCCAGCGCCAGCGCACCCGAAAGCTCCGCAACCAGCGCACCCGTAAGATCGCCCGCGCCCGCCGACCTCTTCCTTGACCCACACCAAAAGGCTGCTCTCCCGCTTGAAGCAAAGGCCACGGCGAGCGTAGTTGCTCGATAAGGTGGAAAGCGGAAACCGTTTTCCCGCGACAACCTCCGTTAGGTGTCCTTCTGAGCGGAGCTAAGAACTCTCGCATTTCGTCTTTACGGACGGAGCGATGCGACGTTCACACGCCCATCTCCCATTACTTCACTTACGCCTAAGTCCTAGCCTGTCATCCCTACCAAAGCGGAGGCAACCGCTCTCCTCCCCCAATCACTCAACTGTCATCCCGACCGCAGCGGAGGGACCTGTTCCACCAGCCACGACACCCCTCAGGAAGTCACCGCTACACTAAACCCCAGCATGCCAAAGCGAGCCATCGTCCCCCTCAAGGTCCTCCTTCATCTGGCTCTACTCGGCCCCCTTGCCTGGCTGCTGCACATCTTCCGCAACGGCAACCTCGCCCTCAACCCCGACCCAGTTAACTACATAACTCACTTCACCGGAGATTGGGCGCTCTGGATTCTGCTCGGCTCGCTCGCCATCACACCCCTGCGCCGCCTCTCCCCTGGTCTTGGGTTCCTTGTGCGCTTCCGCCGCCTGATCGGCCTCTACGCCTTCTTCTACGCCACCCTCCACCTCGCCACGTACATCTTTCTCTTCTCCGGCTACGACCTCCCCGGCGCCCTCCACGCCGCCGCCGCCGGCCATCCCGGAGAGCTCCTCACCCAGTGGCATCTCGTCTGGCCCACCATCTGGGACGATCTCAGAAAGCGTCGCTTCATCCAGGTCGGCCTCCTTTCCTGGATCATCCTGCTCGCTCTCACCCTTACCAGCCCGGCCTTCATCCTGCGAGCCATGGGCGGCAAACCCTGGCAGCGCCTCCACCGCCTCGTCTACGTCGCTGTCGCTGCCGCGGTCATCCACTTCTGGTGGTTAGTTAAGGTCGGCAATCGTACCCCCTGGCGAGTCACCGCCATCCTCGGTGTCCTCCTCGGTGCCCGCCTTGTCTTTACTGCCTTCAAGCGACGCCCGCGCCGGCAAGTCTACTGACGCGGTCACCCTGCAACAGACGCCATCCGTCCAAGGATCATCATGTCCCTCCTGTGGGAGTTCTTCGCCCTTGCCTTCACCGCCCTTCTCCCGCTCGTCAACCCGCTCGGCTCCGCCTTCGTCTTCCTCGGCCTGGTCGGCATCGTTCCTCCGTCCGTCTACAAATCCCTCGCCCGTCGCATCGCCATCAACACCATCCTTTTTCTCGCTGTCATCGAGATCATCGGCTCCACCATCCTCAGCTTCTTCGGCGTCTCGCTTCCGATTGTCCAGGTCTCAGGCGGCCTCGTCATCGCCGCCATCGCCTGGACGCTGCTCAACTCGGACGACAACAAAAACGCCACAGGTCGGGTCGATGACAAGATCGACTCCCTCAGCGCCGAACGCGATGGCGGTCTCAGCGAAAAGACCTTCTATCCCTTCACCTTTCCCGTCACCGCTGGTCCTGGCACCATCGTCACCATGCTGACTCTTAGCGCGCACGTCCCCCGCGGCACCATCTCCGGAACCGTCCTCGCCCATCTCGGCATCTTCCTTGCCTCGGTTGTGCTCTGCGGCTTCGTCTACCTCGCCTACGCCTTCGCCCCACAGATTGCGCGCGCCGTCCCACCCTCGACCGCGCATGGTATCCTCCGTGTGATCGCTTTCATCCTTCTCTGTATTGGTGTCCAGATCGCTTGGAACGGCTTCATAGCTCTCTATGTCCTTCTTCCCTCGCACCCCTGACGCCCTGATGTACTCCCTCCTTATCGGCTTCAGATAGAACCTCAGCAGATCGGGCCTTTACCTCAGCAGATCGTGCCTTTACCTCCGCGAAATCGGTGTTGTTTTGGGCAGAATTGCGCCGGACGCCGGTGCCGCAAAGTCCCCCAAACGATCGCCGCCTCATCTTCCACAGCGGAGGTATGAGCCGTGAGGGGAGTTCACGAGGTGCAAGGAAATGCCACTCAGTGGCAATGTGTTTCTCATTAAGCGCTTCTAACCCTATTGCTTTGTGTAATTTATGCTTGGCAGGGGCGAGCTTTCCCCGTACACTGAATAAGAAGTCGGGGTTCGTACCATGTCAAACATCCAGTACCGCAGGAATCTCGTCACCACTACAGTGAAGAAACTCTTCCCATCTCGTCGCCTCTGCTCTTTGATTCTCCTCGCCTCGAGTGCCGCGCCACTCTTTGCGCAGAAACCGCTCATCGCTCGTCAGCCACCCGCCGTCTCCGAGTACATCCTCGGCTCCGGCGATCAGGTCAGCCTCCATGTCGTTGACCTTGATGACATTCCCGATAAGCCAATGCGCATTGATCCTAATGGGTTTATTGACCTTCCACTGGTCGGTCGTGTCGAGGCAGGCGGCCTCACCATCGAGCAACTGCGCGATCTTCTCCGATCGAAGCTGGCGAAGTACATCACTTCCCCCCAGATCTCGATCAACCTCGTCGAAAACCAGAGTCGCTCGGTCTCCGTCATCGGTTCGGTCAATAACCCTGGCGTCCACACCCTCGAGGGTCCACGCCGCTTGATCGAGGTGATCTCCATGGCCGGTGGTGTCAAGCCGGACGCCGGCTCTCGTGTGATCCTTACCCGGCAGTCGCGCTGGGGCGAACTTCCGCTCTCCCAGGCAAAAGTGGATCCGTCGGGTGCGTACAGTACGGCAACTCTGTCGGTGGAAGGACTTCTAGGTGCCACAAACCCTGCCGAAAACATCCTGATCGATCCTGGAGACGTGATCTCGATCCCGAAGGCGGACATCGTGTACGTTCTTGGCACCGTGAAGAGGGCTGGCGGTTTCCCGCTTGCCTCGAAGGATTCCATGTCGTTGCTCCAGACCCTAGCAATGGCTGAAGGTCTTGATCATGACGCCGCCGCCAGCAAGGCTCGTATCCTTCGTCCGCCACCGGGTGGCGAGGGAAAAGTGCGAGAGATCCCGGTTGACATCAACAAAATCGAAAGTGGCAAGGACCCTGACGTCCCGCTCTTCGCCAACGATGTGCTCTATGTTCCAAACAGCTATGTCAAGGCTGGCGTAAAACGAACCGCGGAGGCCGTTCTTCAGGTCGCAACCGGGGTCGTGATCTACCGTCACTAGAACGGTTCGCCATATACACATGCATCCCTGCAGTCCCAGGAGCACTCTATGAAGCCCATCGCCCCCCTTTATCGACGAGAGCAGGCGTTAACGGCGGTACCGTCGAATAGTCCAGAGTTGGAAGAGATGTCGGCTTTTCGACCCAGTCGATCGCAACCTCATGCGAATCTGCTGATGGAGTATCTCCGTACGATCCTGCGCTGGCGCACTGTTATTCTCTGTTGCGCGCTGATGGGCGGCCTTTTGAGTCTCCTTTTCAACCTCGACGTTCTTCCTCTCTACCAGGCAAGAACTTCGCTCGACATCCAAAGCATCAACGGCGATTTCATGAACATGCGAAGCGTCGCCCCCACCGGGGACAATGCCGCGTTTTCGAACGAGTCCTACGTCCAGACGCAGATTAAGCTGCTGCAAAGCACAACATTGCTTGACCGCACGGTCGACCACCTTAAGAGCGACCCGCATCCCGTGTCGTTGGATCGTCAGGACCTCGTGTCGAAGGTAAAGCGGAGCTTGCACCTGTCGTCTGGCCGCGACCTGGCGTACAACGATTTGGTTGACGACACCGCGAAGCGAGTAAAAGTGAAGCCACTGGGGATCACCCGCTTGGTCGAGGTCACCTGCGACTCCTGGGATGCCGAGTTTGCGGCTAAATTCTGCAACGCCCTCACCGAACAGTTCAGGGAGGTCGATCTCGAGACGCGCGGAATTGAGGCACAGAAGACAAGTGAGTGGTTGACCCGCCAGGTAGCCGATGTGCGGCAAAAGGCGGAAGACTCTCAACGTAAGCTGGAAGCCGCGACTGGCGGAGATGGTCTCGCGCTCTCGCAGTCGAGCAACAGCATCGGCGAGGACCGGCTCCGCCAGCTGCAGGGCGAGTTGGTGCGGGCGCAGGCAGAGCGCATGGAGCGCGAGTCACAGTCCAGAATCGCTACATCGGCGAGTGCGGACGCGCTTCCGGCGTCAATCGAGAGCGCAGCCTATCGGGACTACAAACAGAAGCTGGCGGATCTGAACGCGCGTGTCGCCGAACTCGTCCCACCGCTTACCGAAGATAACCCCAAGGTGATCCACCTTCGCTCAGAAATTAGCGAGGTTCGGCAGGGAATGACGCAGGAACGCGCGACGACGACGGATCGCATGCGCAACGAGTTTGAGTCTTCGCGACGACATGAAGATCTGTTGAACGCGGCCTACGCTACGCTGCAATCGAGCGTTTCAAACGAGATGAGCAAGGCGGCTCGCGTGAATCTTTTGCGACGCGAGGTGGAGAGCGAACAAAATCTTTACCAGACACTGCTGCAACGTGCAAAGGAAGCCGGCTTCGCGTCTGCGATGCAGGCGACTACCATCCGCGTCGTCGATCGTGGAATTCCGCCAAAGGTTCCCATCTCACCTCGCCGCGGAGTCGCTGCGGGAGTGGGTCTGGTCCTTGGATCCTTCGGTGGTTTGGCATTTGCCTTCTTTAGAGACCGACATGCCAACGTCTTTCGGGTGCCAGGAGAGGCGGAGCGCCATCTTCATGTTCATGAGCTTGGCGTGATTCCCTCGGCAGGTTCTGCCCGACGAGGTTCCGCGCCTCCTGTTCTGCGGTCGACGGCCCTTTCCAATGGAACAGTTCTCGAAGGACAGATCGTGCCCGCCTTGAGTTGCTGGAACGAGACCTTCTCGATCGTCGCTGAGGCCTATCGCAACGCCACGCACTCCATTCTTCTGGCGGGCGTCGCTCGCCGACGATCTCGAGTCTACGTCGTGACTAGCCCGAATGCCGGTGAAGGAAAGACCACGGTGACTACAAACCTCGGCGTTGCCTTGAGCAAGTCAAAGCTGCGTGTGGTTGTCATTGATGGAGACTTGCGCAAGCCCGGCCTGCATAAAAACCTGATGGTTGAAAACAACTTCGGTCTGCGGAATCTTCTTCGTGAAGAAGTCAGCGTCTCCACAGCTCCGCTCGACCACCTCTGCAAACAGACAGTAGTTCCCAATCTGTTCATGATTCCATCCGGGACGGGACGGGAGGAGGTTGTCGAGCTGTTGCACACCGGCAGCGCAATTACACGCCTGCTGGACCGCCTCGCCCTGGAGTTCGATGTCGTCCTGATCGACACCCCACCGATGCTGCACATGGCAGACGCTCGTATTTTGGCAGCCCAGTCCGATGGCGTCATCCTTGTACTTCGCGCCGGGCTGACCAGTCGTGATCAGGCTGCGAATGCCTGTGACCTTTTCGAAAACGATCAGGTGCCGCTGGTAGGCACCATCCTCAATGACTTTAATCCCGCGCGCGAGGGTCGAAGCGGATACTACCAATCGTACTACCGCTACAAGGATGAGATCGAAGCGGCCGAAGCAGCCGGCGTGGGGTTATGAGCTCCGCCCTTCTCCCCGACCCCTCTGAGATGGAGGGTGCGGCTCCGGTTCCCGTGAGGGCGGAGCTTAGGCAAACTTCAGCAACGGCTAAGTTGGTTGCCGAAGTAGCGGCACCTAGCAAAGTTATGCGCCATCTGATAAGTGGTACCTCAGCGCTTGGGCTGGGTGTCGTGATCGAACGTGGTGCCGGTTTCGCTGCGAACATTCTGGCGGCACGCTTCGGCGGGCTCCCAACCTTTGGCGCGTACTCGTTCGCTATCTCGACCGCAAACAACATTGCGACCTATGCTGCTGCCGGAATTGGCTCGACGGCAGCCAGGTTCTCCGGAAAGTACCAACATGGCTCGCCCGGATACGCGACTCTCGCGCGTGTGTTGTCGATGGTGTCGTTGCTGTCAGCATTTGCTGCGGCCCTTGGCCTTTGGCTAGGTGCTGGGCCAATCGCTCGCCTGCTCGGGCAACAGAATCTCACCGGATTGCTGCACTGGGCTGCGCTGTCGGCCGCCGGCATCGTTCTGCTCGAATGCGCCCGCGGCTTTTTTGTCGGGCAGCGTCGATTGGGCGCGCTTGTCCTGCTCTCATTGATCGTTGGTGCAGGCATGCTTCTCCTGCTGCCTTTCGCCGCATGGCATCACAGTCCTGTCCGCATGATCATCTCGCAAGGCGCACTGACCGTCTCCGCGGTCTTGGTCTGTCTTGTGCTCGCTCGCCCCCTCGGCCTCCTTTCGCCGCCGCAAACCAGGGAGCCCACGCAGGAATTTCGGCCGATGCTTCGGGAAGTCTGGGGATTTGGTCTTGTCCAGCTCGCGGGTCTCGTAGGATCAAACGTGGCTGGGTGGTGGCTTATTACGCTGGTTGCACGCTCTGATCGATCCATGGTGCAGATGGGGTTCTTCGGCGTGGCGAGCCAACTGCGGAACATCGTAGGCCTTGCTCCAAGCCTGCTCACGGAAGGCAGCTATGCGGTCATGGCGGATCCGGACGGCGAAGGCGAGCGAACGCCGCAGCAGGTGCTCGGCTTCACCACCTTTGCTTCCTCGCTGGTGGCGGTCGTGCTTGCGTCACTCGGGATCATTGTTGCGCCCTGGATGCTGCGGCTGTTATATACATCCGCCTTCAGCAGTGCCTCTGTAACTGTTGCCGTCGCCCTCGCGCTCGCTGTCATGCACATGGGCAACGCTCCGGCATCAGCACGGCTGAGTATCGTCTCCATCCGTGCGAGCGGCGTCATTAATACCGTCTGGGCCTGCTTTGTCGCTGGGGCCGGAACCGCGCTGATGCTCCATGGTGGCAGCGCGGCGCTGGCAATGGTGATCTATTTAGTGGCTCACACGGTATCGTCTGCGCTTGTGCTGTACGTTCTGGCCCGGAAGAACTCGTTGCCGGACGGATTGTCGCTGCTGTTCTCTGTCGCAACCGGAGGGACAGTTGTACTTGCTGCGCTTGCGGCCCTGCGATCTGCTCAACCAGATCGCACCGCTACGATCACGGGCGGCATGTTGCTTCTTGCCCTATCGTCTCTACTTCTGATGCTCTATCTTGGCCGCCGGTATCGCTGGCTGCCGAGTGGTGCTGCGGTGATACGGTTGAGCCACTATCTGACCGATTCGTTCAGGTCCAGTCTGCGGAGGCGATTCCGTGACGCTTAACCTCATGCAGCAGCTACCCTTCGGTGAAGGGCAGGAGCTTCGCGAAGCAGACCCCTATCGTGAGGCGGAGCGTCCCTTCACAGCACCCGTCCGCCCGTTACGTCTTCTGGCCTATGTTCATCTGCGTAACATCTACGCCTCCACGGGAGCGGGCCGAGTCGCGCGCCAGATGACCGAGCATCTCGCCATGCGAGAAGACATCTCGCTTCGCGTCCTCGCCGACGCGGGGGACCAGAGCCGCATTCTGCCGCTGGTCGGCGAACCCTGGAAAAGCTTTCGGTACCACACCTTTGCGTCGGACACCTCACGCCAGCAGGCGCTGTGGTTTGCGCTGAACCGTCCGAAAGCTGAGAGCTTCTGGCCGGAGGCGGACATTATCTTCTGCACTGGGGAGTCGTTTGTGCCGACGACGAAGGCTCGCCTGGTCGTCACGGCACACGATGCCGCCTACTTCGAACCAGGGGCCCATCGGCAGAATGCAGCCTTTTGGCGCCAACGAATTAAATGGGCGCTGCTGTTTCGTCGCTTGGTGGCACGCGCCGACATGGTTCACACGGTGTCACAGTTCTCCGCCGATCGCCTGGCCTTCCATTTTCCGGCGCTGCGATCTCGCCTGCGGGTGGTGCACAATGCAGTCACCCCACACTTCTTCGAGCAACCGTCTGTGGCTGGCCGCGCCTACGTGCGAGAACAGGGCCTCCTGGATCGGCCGTTCCTTCTGGTTCCTGGAGGTCTGCATTTCCGCAAGAACGCCGATCTCATTCTGCGAGCGGCGCCTCGTCTGTTGGATCGCTACCCCGACCTCGTGCTTGCCGTGGTGAATCACTCGAACCCGGTTTATGCCAAGCAGGCTGCCGCGCTTGGACCGCGGCTGCGCCTGCTCGGCTTCGTTGACGAGGCCGCGTTGCAGGCTCTCTATGCCACCACGACAGCGGTCTGGTTTCCGTCTCTTTACGAGGGCTTCGGTCTTCCGGTCCTCGAGGCGATGGCGTCTGGTGCGCCGGTTGTGGCAAGCGACGCCTCATCCCTGCCCGAGATCGCAGGCGACGCCGCTCTGCTCGCCAATCCGGTTGACACCGACGATCATCTCGAGAAGCTGTTTGCTCTGCTCGACGATCCCCGCTTGCAAACAACCCTCCGCGAGCGCGGACGTCATCGCGCCCAGCAGTTTACCTGGAAGCGATCGGCTGCTCAACTCAAGCACCACTTCGACACACTTCTCGCATAGCGGACACCTCACCATGACTCCAACCCTGCTCTCTCGCCCTGCTGCTCCCTCTGGAAACGCGAACGCCTGCATCACGCCGCGCATGGTCGTCGTCCAAAGCGGGGCCCGCGACGCCTATCAGGTGGCACTTGCGCTTGCAGAGGCGGGGCTGCTCGAGAGACTGGTTACGGATCTTTTCTGGCCTGCCGATCGAGCCTGGGCCCGCACCCTGGCAGGCCACCTCCCAAGGGGTCTTCAAGCCATGGCACGGCAGAGAAGTGAGCCCGGCCTGCCCTCCTCGGCCGTTCATCTGCAAGCGATCAACGGCGGGCTCACACTTGTGCTCGACAAGCTTCGCTGTGTGCCGACCAAACTCCGGCGCGGCATGATGCGCCACGCGGACGCCGCTCTCGGGCGAACCGCCGGTCGCCTCGCGAACCGGCGAAATGCGGGGCTGCTCAGCTACAGCTACTACGGCTTCGATGCGTTCACAGAGTATGCGGGAAGGGGCATGCTCTTTCAGCTGCATCCGCATCCCGCGAGTATGCGACGGTTGCTTTTGGACGAACTCGCAGCACACCCGGACTGCGCCGCCTCACTCCAGCAGGAGTGGGAACTCGCCTTGCCGGAAGCTGATTTTCAGCATCTGGTCCGTGAAACATCGATGGCCCAATCCTTTCTCGCAGCGTCCTCTTTTACTCGCTCCACGCTGGTTGAAAACGGCACGCCAGCAGAGGCAGTCCACGTGGTGCCGTATGGTGTTGATTTCCTCCGGTTCGCACCCGATCGATCGCGGCGATCGTTGACTGGTGGAAAGCTTCGTCTACTCTTTGTCGGCAGGATTAACCAGCGCAAAGGCATCAAGTATCTCCTCGAAGCGATGCGTTTGGTCGACAGCGATCAGGTTGAACTCACGGTCTGCGGTCGGGTGGTCGACGACCTTGAGCTCTTTCGACCGTTTGCCGATCGCATTCAGATACGCCCGGACGTCAGCGCCGAGGAGCTGGTTGCGGCCTACCAGGCGGCGGATCTGTTTGTCTTTCCCTCGGTTGCCGAAGGCTTTGGTCAGGTCCTGCTCGAATCGCTGGCCTGCGGTTTGCCCATCCTTTCAACAACCCATACCGCGGCACCTGATCTCATCGAATCAGGCCGCCAGGGCTTCGTTGTTGAACCCCGCCAGCCAGAGCAGTTAGCCGACCGGATCGCCTGGTCACTCACGCACCGCGCAGAGCTCTTCGCAATGCGGGAGGAGGCTCGACTCCTCGCCGAGCAGTTTACCTGGCAGCGCTTCCGCGAAGGGGTCGTTCAAGCTGTGCGGCAGAGTTTTACCGACGGCCGCGCCACACTCCCTCCGCTGTCTCAGCCGACGGGGAGGGCCCATCATGCTCTTTGAGCTACTGCTTGCGGCCGCTGTTCTGATTGCGCTTGGCGGAGCCGTCATCGCCCTGGACGGAAGTCGTGACGTCTTCCATCCGCTTCTGTTTATTGGGCCCATGTTCGCCTTTCTCTATGGCTGGATGCCGTGGAAGCTCCTGAGTGCGGGCGGCCTGGCCCAATACCTCGACTCCGATCAACTCCTCAGCGTGCAGCGCCTCTTCGTCCTTGGCGTGCTGGCCTTTGTTGCGGCTTGCCTGGCGGCTGGAGTTCGCGTCAAACGACGATCCAACGAGACGCACACGGCTAGTTCGCCGCTGGTTGCCCGCCGGCTTCTGATCGGCGGCGCTATCGCCGGCTCGCTTGGGCTGCTGTGCTGGGCGATCACCATCGTAAACGTTGGCGGCTTCGTGAACGCCTACAGCTCGTCCTACTCCGGCGGGTGGGACGATAGCGGTTATGTTCGCGATGGTAGCTTGCTTCTGCTGACCGGCATTCTTCTCGCCGTCTCAGCCCTGTCTATGGGAGCACCGCGCGTTTGGAGTCTGGCCGTGATCGCCCTCTACGGGACACCGTGGCTCTCCCAGGCTCTGCTCATGGCGCGGCGTGGTCCAACCTTTGCCTTCGTTCTTGTGGTGCTGATGGGCTGGTATTTCAACCGAAGCAAGCGGCCGCCGATTCTAGCGGTCGTTCTCCTCGGTGGCTGCCTGGGATGGCTGGTTCTATTTCTTGTTACTAATCGCAGCAGCATCTATCTCGGTTCGAGCTTCGACGTGACGACCGATGTGAGCAACATCGTCGAGAAGCCGGACACGGGCAACGAATACATCTACGGCTCAGGCACAGTTCTGTCCGCCGAACGTCGGAATCACTACTTCTGGATGCGACGCTATCTGGCCCAGGTCATGGTTCGGCCCATCCCTTCAGCCATCTGGCCAACGAAGTACGAGGACTTCGGTGTTCCCGAACTGTTGCACAATGCGGGCACGGGAGAGGGCTTTGGCGATGCTCTAGGCTGGGTCGGCGCCGCGGGCTCCGCGCCGGGCATCGTCGCCGACCTATGGGTCGAACTTTGGTGGCTTGCCGTACCCGCCATGGCCGTGCTCGGGTACCTGTACGGCTGGGTCTGGCGACGCGCGGTCGTTCGCGGTGGTCCCTGGACCAGTCAATATGTGATCTTGTCCGCATTGTCGATCTATCTGGTCATGCAAACCATGGAAGCGGTCATCTTCCGTACCCTTCTGTTATCAATCCCGTGCTGGCTGACCTGGCGCTGGGCTCTCAAGGCCAGGCCGGTTCAGGGACGTTTGCCGCGTCGCGCGCCATTACCCCAGACCCAAGCCGTGCGCCGGATGGTGGATCTTGCCTGACCAGACTCGTCCGCTTGAACCCTCTGCCACGAGGTCACGCCCACTGCAGCTGGCCGTGCTCTGGATTGATTGGTACGCCTATCATGTGGCCCGTTTTGAGGGGCTCCTGGGCCACCCTGATCTCGCCGGTCGCGTTGCGGGTGTCGAGTTCGTCGGCGGAATTGGAGTCCATGCCGGGTTGAAGTTTCGCGAGGAGCTTCCATCGCACCTCCCCGTCGACACCCTTTTCCCCCAGGCGAGTTGGGGAGGTGTTAGCAAGCTCTCTTTGGCGCGCCATGTCTGGAATCATCTGACAAAGCTCGACCCGGCCGCGGTTCTGGTGCCCGGCTACTACACCTTGCCTGCTGTTACAGCGGCTTTGTGGGCTAAGGCGCATCATCGCGTCAGCATCTTAATGACAGAGAGCACGGCCTTTGACCACACGCGGGTAGCGTGGAAAGAGTGGAGCAAGTCGCTCCTGCTGCGCACGATCTTCGACGCGGCAGTCACTGGCGGCTGTGCCCATGTGCGCTATCTGGAGCAGCTCCACTTCCCCATGGATTGCGTCGCCGGGTCGTACGATGTTGTGAATAATGCAGCACTGGCGGCCGCAGTTGCAGAGGCACGGGGACTTGGATCTGCTGCGTTTGGCCTGCCCGCTTCGCCTTTCTTCCTTTATGTCGGCCGACTCGCTCCCGAGAAGAACGTCGGAACACTGCTATCGGCATGGATCGCGTACCGCGAGGCCGGCGGCACCTGGCCGCTTCTGCTGGTCGGAGATGGACCTTCGTCACAGGCCCTGCAGGCGCAGGCCAAGGCATGCAGCGTTGCCGAGGATGTGTTTTTCCCGGGTCTTCAAGGCTCGCGCACTCTGCCCCGGTTCTATGCGTTCGCAGGCTGCTTTGTTCTTCCCAGCACCCGTGAGCCATGGGGCTTGGTCGTCAACGAGGCCATGGCATCTGGGCTGCCTGTGCTGGTGTCCTCGCTCTGCGGTTGTGCGGAAGATCTGGTGCGTGAAGGGGAAAATGGTTTCACCTTTGATCCCGCATCCCTCCACGATCTAACGCGGCGACTCCAACAGATTGCTTCATTTTCCGTGGAAACACGTAAATCCTTGGGAACGACATCTGAGCAGATCATCAATGCGTACACTCCACAGCGCTTCGGTCAGGAAATTGCACATCTACTCAACGAGAGTGGAAATCGATCTCTGAACCGCTCTCACAGAACCAGCAGTAACGCGACTTCGTTACCGATCGACCTCCGTCTTGGGTGAGTTTTGAGTACGCCTCACTTCGCTTCAGCGCACAGTCAACCAGGGGATCTCCTTTGCCGCATACCGCCACATTGCCGGATGAACACGTCGCGCACCAAGGGCACACTTTTCCGGGTGGAAAGTGGCTGAGCGTTGTGACGCACCTGGACCCCCGCTATGGCGGCTTGAGCGCGGTTGTGCCGCAGTTGAGCGCAGCCGTCGCTTCTAAGGGCTGTATTTCCATGTCCCTGGCGGCCTTTTGTGCGCCCGGAGAGCTGTACTCCCCGGCTAACTTCGCGGATCTTACGTTGACAGAATGGCCTGCAGGCCGCACTGCCTGGCTGCGAGATCGATCCTTGCTCGCGCGCTTTCGCCATCTCTGCAAGGCGACCGATGGCTTACACGTGCATGGACTTTGGGAGCAAAGCACCCTGGTCGCAGCCCGGAGTGCGCGCGCCCGTCGCGTCCCGTACGTCATCTCTGCCCATGGCATGCTGGAGCCGTGGGCCCTTCGGAACAAACGGCTCAAAAAGCTGATCTACGCGGCGCTGATCGAGCGGGTCAATCTGAACGGTGCCGGGTGCCTCCATGCCCTGACCCATGCCGAAGCCCGAGAGTACCGAAGTTTCGGTTGTACCGCGCCGATCGCTGTCATTCCGAACGGTGTGCGCATCCCGGAGCGCGTCTCAGAAGAGAAGTTTCTGGCGCAACATCCTTCGCTCAAAGGGAAGAGAGTTGTCCTTTTTCTCGGCAGAATTCACTTCAAAAAGGGTCTGGATCTACTAATCCGTGCCTGGAAGAGAATAAGTCTTCGCTGGCCAGACGCTCACCTGGTGCTTGCGGGGCCAGACTGCGAAGGCACCCGCGCCAAGATAACGGCGATCATCGAAGCGGAGGGTATTCGTGAAAGCGTCCTCTTCACCGGCATGCTTCGTGACGATCTGAAGTGGAGCGCCCTGGCGGCCGCCGAGTGCTTTGTCCTGCCCTCCTACTCCGAAGGTCTTAGTGTCTCCGTGCTCGAGGCGATGGGTCTCGGCCTGCCGGTTATTGTCTCGGATCACTGCAATATCCCGGAGGTGGCCGAGCTCGAAGCAGGGTGGGTGGTCTCTGCGGACGTTCCAGCGGTAGAACATGCCCTGGAGGCTCTGCTTGAGAACGCTCCTCAGACCAATGCGGCGATCGGTGCTCGAGGCCAGGACTTTATCCGGCAACACTACAACTGGTCAGTCGTTGCAGATCAGATGAGTGAGGTCTACACCTGGCTCTTGGGAGGCACGATCCCGGTCTCCGTCGACCTTCTCGATGCGGGCGGTGTCCGATGACACAGGTTGACCTCCGTAGGTACGACAATGCGTGGTATTCGCCCGGCCGGTCGGTCGCGCTGCGCAGTCTCTGGATGTTTTTCGGCCTTCCTCTCTTTCGCTCCACCTGGTTCGCCTCCTCTGCAGCCCGTGTGGCCCTCCTTCGGCTGTTTGGCGCTGGAATTGGCAAGCGTGTCGTGATCCGGCAGCACGTCACGGTCAAGTACCCGTGGCATCTAACCGTAGCCGATGATTGCTGGATTGGCGAGCAGGTTTGGATCGACAACCTTACCGCCGTGCGGCTCGCGAGCAGCGTTTGTATCTCCCAAGGCGCCTATCTCTGCACCGGCAACCACGACTGGTCCGATCCCGCCTTCGGTCTCAAGATCGCTCCGATCAGTCTCGAACAGGGGTCCTGGGCCGGTGCCCGATGTCTGTTGATGCCGGGTACGTGTCTGTCCGAAGGCGCGGTAGCCAGTGCCGGAAGCGTCGTCTCCGGTCGTATTCCAGCCTTCCAGGTGTTCGCCGGAAACCCAGCTGTCTTCGTCAAGCAACGCATGGTGCGAAGCAGCGCCGCCGTGACACCGGAGTGGCAGGAGGAGATCCGATGAAAATTCTTCTGCTTAATCAGTTCTTCTGGCCAGATTCGTCGGCCACCAGCCAGCTTCTGACAGATCTCGCACGGTCTCTCGCCGCCGAGGGTCATGAGGTCACCGCCATCAGCTCCGATAGCGGTGGATACGCCGTTTCAGCCTCCAATCGAGACACGCCGCCCGTCTCCATCCATCGTGTCAAGGCCCTGCCGTTTGTTCGCGGAACCTTGGGACGTCTCCTCTCTTATCTCAGCTTCTATGTCTCGGCCGCTGCGCGCGGTCTGCTGCTTCCAAAGCAGGATCTGGTTCTTACTCTCACGACGCCCCCTCTTCTTTCGCTGCTTGGCACGTTGATCAAGGCCGTTCGTGGATCTCGCCACTTCATTTGGGAGATGGACGTTTACCCGGATGTCGCCGTGGATCTCGCCTATTTCAAAGCGGGTGGTTTCGCCGATCGCGTCATCGGGGCTTTCGCAGATTATTCGCGGAGGTTCGCAGATGGCATCATCGCTCTCGGCGAGTGTATGAAGGATCGACTTGTCGGTCGAGGTATTCCGCAGGAACGCATCTTTGTCGCTGACAACTGGGCCGATGGTAGTGCCATACAACCACTCGCACGCGTGAGTTCTGCTGACCAACTCGTGCTCCTCTACTCCGGCAATCTCGGGCTTGCGCACGACCTTTCAACCATTACTTCCAGCATCGCTTCCCTCAAAGATGACTCTCGCTTCCATTTCCTCTTTGTAGGCAGCGGTGGCCGCCGGGCTGAACTGTCGGCCTTTGTGGAGGAACGGGGTATTCGGTCCGTTGAGCTCCGGCCGTACGTGCAGCGGCAGAGTCTCAGCGAGAGTCTCTCCGCTGGAGATATCGGTCTGGTCACACAGCGTGACGCCTGTTGCGGCTCCGTGGTTCCCAGCAAGGTGTATGGCCTTCTCGCAGCAGGCAGGCCAGTCCTGTTCATCGGTCCCGCTGCCGCAACGCCAGCCCGTATCATCGCGCGTTTTGCTTGCGGATGGCACATCGATGTCGGTGACGACGGGCAGCTCACCGCCCTGCTCCAGCATCTCGCCGATCATCCGGAGGAAGTTCAGCGTGCCGGCTTGGCTGCACGACGCGCTCTGCTGGAGCACTTCGACCTGCCGCATGGGGTGGAACGCATTTTAACTGTCCTCGGGGCACATCGCTCCCTGTCACTACTCTCGCCTTTCGCGCCGTTACCTGTACGCTCGGCAAACTCTGCGTCCTGACCTGATTGCCAGATCGAAAGGAGAAACCCGTTCATGCATGCCTTAATTGCCTTTCTGATCCTTGCGTTTGTGCTTTGCCTAGTTCTTACACCCTTGTGTCGCGATCTTTTTCTACGCTTCAATATCGTGGATCGACCCGACGAGCTGAGAAAGTTTCATCTAAAGCCGATCCCTCGCATCGGCGGCATTCCGATCGTGGTCTCCTACGCCGGAGCGATGGCCTTAATGCTCTTTCTGGCGCCATCCGGTGCTCGGCTTTCCGTCCAGCACAGTACCCTCATCCTGGAGCTTGTTCCGGCTGCCGCGGTCATCTTCATTACCGGGCTGCTCGATGATCTGTTCACCTTGAAGCCCTGGCAGAAACTCGGCGGACAGTTTCTTGCCGCCGCTCTTGCTGTCTCCCTCGGAGCCCGCATCTCGCTCTCGAGTGGGCATGCAAACTCTCTTTGGATCACTGTTCCTTTGAGCCTGCTCTGGCTTATCGGCTGCACCAACGCCGTCAATCTCATCGATGGTCTTGACGGTCTTGCGACTGGCGTTGGCCTCTTCGCCACCATCACGACCCTTATCGTCGCCATCATCCAGGGAAACCTTGGTCTCGCCATGGCAACAGCGCCACTCGCCGGCTGCCTGCTCGCCTTTCTTCGGTACAACTTCAGCCCGGCTTCCGTGTTTCTCGGGGACAGCGGCAGCCTCACCATAGGTTTTATGTTGGGCTGCTTCAGCCTCATCTGGAGTCAACACACCGGCACGCTGCTCGGTATGGCGGCGCCGCTCATGGCTCTTGCTCTTCCACTCATCGATGTCGGCCTCTCGATTGGCCGCCGCATGCTGCGCGATAAACCAATCTTTCAGGGTGATCGTGGGCACATTCATCACATGGTGCTTGCCCGCGGGTTCAAACCCCGTGATGCCGCTCTTATTCTTTACGGAGTCTCCGCTTTAGCCGCTTTTCTCGCTCTTCTGCAGAGCTTTACCAGCTATCAGTTCCGCGGCCTCATCCTGCTTGTCTTCTGCGCTCTGGTTTGGACTGGGGTAAACTACCTCGGCTACGTCGAGCTGAGTGCCGCCCGCAAAACTCTTACACACCGGATGGTCCTTCGTGTCCTCAAGGAAGAGATCTACATGCAGGAGCTTGCACATGCTCTGGCTGCGGCAATCTCTATCGAGGACTGCTGGCAGGTTGTTCGCGGCGCCTGCCACGACCTGAGCTTCGCTTCCGTGCAGATGTTGCTTCAGGACGAGTCGTATGAGGCGACCTTTCTCAATCGCATGAACGATCACTCCTGGAAATTGACCGTGACGCTCGGCAAAAAGGGACACCTTATTCTTACGCGCGTGCAGGATAGTAACTCCCCGCGGCACATGATGGCCGTTCTAGACCACGTACAGCAATACATTAAGACCCGCGAGCACCTGCTTGTGAAGTCCGCGACCAAGGTGGAGGCTGTCACTAGCGGCGCCGCATAAACCAGCTCTCATCCACGACTCGACCAGATTTCGTTGCAAGCCTGAGCCCGGTCAGCGAACAACCACAACGGTTGCGCTATTTGACAGCAGAGTTTCGTTCGCGATGTCACGCGCCAATATCTGCAATGTATGCTGCCCTACGCTCAGCGTCGATGTATCGACTTCATAGAGGAAAGGTGCGGATCCGACGTGCCGCCAGCCTGCTTGTGCCCCGTCGATCAAGAGATACGACCCCGCTGCGTCCAGCGTGCGTGCGATCGCAGCAGCCACCTCGATCACTCCAGAGATCGCCTGTCCGCTCTGTGGGTACGTCAGTTGAACCGGAGAACTTATAGCTAAGTCCGTTGTACTCGCGGTGACAGCAGGTGCAGGCGAATTTGCCCCTGCTACCGGACCAGTATTCAGCACGGTTACCTTTACCGTTCCTGAGAGAACCGTGTTGTTCCCCGTGTCATGGGCCCACAACTGCAACGTATGGGGACCATCTGCGAGTGTCTTTGTATCCAGCGGGTACTGAAAAGGCCTCTCCACAACGCGATGCGTGCCGATCTCAACCCCATCCACCATCAGGTAGGATCCGGCCGCATCGAGGGAGATTGCTACCTGACCTAAAACGGTGATCGCTCCCGTCAGTGTCGCATCGTTCGCCGGCTGCATGATCGCGACCCCTGACGAAATCGGAGTTTGTACCGGGGCAGACGGGGCGGGTGTAGTTGCAATTGGTACCGGAGGCGAAGGCGTTGTCGGACCCGGCGTTGGCACAGGTGTCGCCACCGGAAGCGGAGACGTGGGCTGGGCCGTTCCCGATCCGGCGTCGGTATAGATCTGCACCACCGTTGGGTTGTTCGCCTGCCAATAGTCCGCGTGCACCATCAGGATATCGCCATGACGCACAGCATCTGTCAGTTGCGATCGCGCTGCCGCCAGCTTGCCCGGATCCACGTCGTTGATCATATTTACGCTGAAGGCTCGCGGGTAGAAGCTGTAGATCGACGCATCCGTCCCTAAGTCGCCGTGAAACAGGAATGTCTTGAATGGCGCTGCATAGGCGTAAAATTTTGCGCTTGACTCTTCGGGAATTAGCAGGGAATCCGGCAGCGCTGCAGCCGCCTGCTGGAAAATGGACGCGTCCAGCGTAGCTCCGTTCATCTCCACAGTGGAATCAAGATAAAAGAGCGTAGCGCCCCAGCGATCGTGCGCAAACTTCATCTTGCGAATCAGCTGTGCCGCTACCTGACTGTCCGGCAGGTAGCTCTGGCCCGCAGTTCCATCAGCATTCTTGACAAACTGCTGCGGCCGAACGCAAACCCCGACACGGTAGCCCGCATCATGGATCGTCCGAAAGTAAGCGTCATCGAGCTTCATGCCGTTGTAGCGAGAGCTGGGGTCATGGAGCACGCTTTCCATCTCGGGTGCTACCGTGGCAATCTGATCCGGAGAGCAGACGTAACTCGTTTCTTGCGGATATTCCTCCCCTTCAATATCCCAGGTAACAACCCCTTGCGCGTGTAGCTGCTGCAGATTTCCGACCGTGGCCGTGGCCTGGTCGAGAACCCTCCGTTGAAACTTCGACAGACCCGCCGCCGACCTCACATCAAAATCGTTCGCTTGTGCGTCATTGAAGTAGCGGCGGGGATTGTTCGGATATCCACCCGGCTTCGACGCATCACCGGTCGGCGAACTCGCAAGATACGCCGATCCGATAATGCGCCGGTCCGTCCACTGCAGGCTGGCCGGCCAGGTCTTCGCCCAGCTTTGGTCTGCATCCTGCGCCAACGAGGCAATCGAGGTTCCACTAGCCGCAAAGCGTAGCGAAACCGTGAAGGTGTCTGTCTGTCCGGGCATTACCGGCCGATCCAGGTGTGGTTGGAATGTCGCCAAGCCATCGGGTGCCGTGCTGCTGATCAATGGTGTGTAGCTATTCGCCTGCCCTGCTGGCATAAATCCGCTGTAAAGCGGCTTCGCTGTGCTAGGTACGACAGCAGCTACTAGGCCAGATCCGAAATCAGCGGCAAGCGCGCTGGGTCCGGTCGTGTTGTAGCTCAGCTGCGGGTAGCTGGCATTATTGAATCCCGTTGGTAGGTTTGGAAAATGTAGAACAAACGGAAAGATAGAGGCGCCGTTCAGAACCATTCCGGACGACGCGGAATTGATCTCCGTCACGTTCATATTCAGAGTGTCACCACTCTGCTGAAACTGCACACGGATGGATCCCCAGGTGAACGGGTAGATCCACGTCTTACTCCCCGCATCCCATTGTCGCCCGTTGTTTGTCTCGCCCCAGCCGTACTGGCCAGCGGTCACAAGGTTTCCCCGTAGGTCCGTCATCTTCATGTGCCAGATGTGAAAGGCATCAGCGGGATTCTGGGCCACGTCCTCGAGTGGCACTCCCCGGTAGCTGATCTGCTGAACGCCCTGCGGCCCGTAGGTAACTTGCAGATTCGTCTGTGCAATCGTCTTTCGTTCAACGGCAAAACTCACAGCCGCCGTCAGAACTGCACAGCAGAGAAACACGCGCATTTTCATCGAAACCAACCATCCAGCCAAAAGTGTCGCTGGACGATGTCGTAGGCCTGAAGTGTCGCTACGCCGCTCGCCCTGCCTTTTCATCGTCGCTCAGTCTTTCTCTGATTGCTCTGGCACTTTTGGGCCACAGCGGGTGAAGTCTCTCACAACCGTAAACGTTCAGGACCTTGCGTCAGGTGACGCAGAAAGCAGATGAGCGTGCACAATGAATCGTTTCGGCGCTGCGCCGATGTAATCGAAGGGAAAGCAAGTGATAAGCGTCAGCTCTGGCCGCGCGCGAATTGCTAAAACCTCTACCTGTTCCGGCATCACGATCTCGGTAGAATCAACCTGGTAATGGTAGGTACCTGATCCGTCCGTCACCTGGATATCCATGCCCCTGTGTATCTGGCGCAATGGGCGGAAGTAGGTATCTCGATGGCCGGCAAGCCCAAGCGTTCCCAGTCCTCCAGGGAAGGCTGTGCCTTCAATATGGCCAACCCCTCGAAGTAGGCTAGAGCTTTCGATGCCCGCCGTCATTGGCACAGAGAGGCCAAGCGATGGAATCTCCAGCCGACCGATAACATCCCCTGCGTGTTGCGTCCCGTTCGCCCTGATGCTGGAGTTTGTAGTGCCGCTGGCCTGTAAGGAAGCGTTCGCGGCCGTGCGGGGCAGTGTTCTGGCAAACGCTTGTTGGCGGGCACGCATTCCCTCCAAACCAGCAAATAGAATCATTCCGAAACAAGAAGTGGCTGCAAACCAAAGCAGCCACTCCGAACCTCGCATGAGTCTCGTCCATTGAGGATCATCGCGCATTGCTAAACAGCGCGTTCACCCGCAAGCCGACGGCGGCGCAACAGAGCTGCTCCAAGTGAAACTACAACCCCTGCCAAGAAGATCGTGGGCAGTGCACTCGCCGTGTGGGGGAGACGACCGATCACTGGCTTAGGCGGCCGATTACCGGCAACCTGCTGCATCTTCTCTGCCTTGATGGATGGCGCTGTGTCTGTCGGCCCCACAGTAGATGACGAAAGCAACCACAAGGTCACAATCTCCATATCTTCTTTTGAAAGCCCGCTTACTTCAGCCGGTCGACCTTCAGACGCAGGGTCGATCGCAGGAACCTTGCTGTCATTCAGCTTCGCAATCGCAACGGCATCCGCCTTGGGATACACAAACTCCAAAGCCGGAGATCTGCCGAACGTAAACCCGCGCAACGCCGAGTTCCCATCCGGACCCGCATTCCATGACACCGCTCCCGTCTTCCCAGCACTCTTGATCTTCGGATCCTGCACGCTGATAAACGTGGAGTGCTCATTTCCAGAGGCGTTATCGATCCGCACAATATACCGATCCTGAAGGTGATCCAGAACCTTGATCGAATACGATCCCGGCTGCAGGGTCATACCCGGAACAAGCGTCTGCTGCGAGACGGTGAACGTCGCAGAGGGGTTATCGGATCCCGCAGCCAGCAAAGGAACGGGAATGGCCAAGGCAAGCACCATCATGGAAACACTCGGTGAAACGCGCATAGTTTCTCCTTCTTAATCTGCGGAAAGGACCTTGACTCCCGCATTGAGGGTACTCAGTTTGTACTTAGGATGCGCCCAACGCGGGCCGAGAACACCTGAAGAGTGCGAGAAAACCACTCTCTGGTAACCATCTGATCGCAAACCACCCATGTACGATCGTTCCTTACCCCAGAACTCCTACGGGTAGAGCCGATGCGCCGCCCAGGTCTCTCCCTTGCGTGAATACAGAAACCGGTCATGCAGGCGATCCTTGCCGTCTCTCCAGAACTCAATCCGCTCGGCATACAGGCAATACCCCCGCCAGTACGTCGGCCGGGTAACCTCATCCGGGTGTTGCGCGCCAAACTCCTGTACCTGCCGCTCCAGAATCTCTCGGCTTTCTAACGGTCTGCTCTGCATCGAAACTGCCGCCCCTAGTTGGCTGCGGCGCGAGCGGCTATGAAAGTACTCGTCCACCTCGCTCGCAGGCAGGTCATGCACCGCGCCTTCAATACGAACCTGCCGCCGCAGGCTCTTCCAGTGAAAGCACATCGCCGCCTGCGGGTTCTCTGCCAACTGCTCGCCCTTCTCACTGCCACTATTCGTAAAAAAGCAGAACCCGCCCGCCGATGCACGTTTCATCAGCACCATCCGCACACTCGGCATGCCACCGGCACTTGCCGTTGCGAGCGCCACAGCATTCGGATCGTTCGGTTCGCTGGCCTCAGCTTCTTTCATCCAATCCTGAAAGAGCGCAAGCGGGTCGGCGGCACACATCTCTTGCTCGCTCATGTTTTGAGCATATCTGCCGACTTCAGCAACACGGGACCGCGCCCCACATGGGACGCAACTCACACCCGCTCCTTGCGGTCAGACCAACAATGTCTGCTTCATCAACCGCATGCGATTCCATCGTCCGCGAATAGATCGTACGACAACGTGGCTGGCTGGGGCCGCGCGTCGGCAGCGAGCGTGTAAAACTCGTACCGCCCATGATCCCGGAAGAACTCCTCTGTGCGCTCCATCAGCGGTGCCTGCGAGACATGCGCGCGGAACGCCTCCATCTTCCTTGAGAGCACGCCCGACACATCCAGGCGAACACTCCACGGAGAGGGAAGCGGCGGCTGCCGGTCGGGCAGAAAGACCTCGGTCGAGAGCGTATACAGCCGCTTCGGTTGATAGGGCCTCGCGAGCTCCGGATACCGCCGCTCCCGCCCACTCCAATGGAATGAGGCCGTCGTCAGCGCGGAAACCAACATGTGATCGGCATGCGTGTTCAGGGCCCCATCCGCACCAAAGGTCAAAACCAGATCTGGCTGGAAGCGCCGCATGCGCTCCACAATTCGCCCCGCTGCCCGCGAGAACTCCGCAAACTCAAGCCGTCCGTCCTGGTAGTCGAGCAGTTCGTGATGCCTCACACCAAGAACCCTGCAGGAGTCAGAAAACTCCTGCCGACGCATGCGGCCCAGCGCTTCCCCACTCTCAGCCGTTCCGCGAGCCGTCGCCGCCTGCCCGTCCGTCAGACACAGAACATACGCCTCCACACCTCGTTCCGTCGCCATCGCCAGCGCTCCCCCAAACGCGAAGCACTCATCGTCAGGGTGGGCTACAACGCACATCAGCTTCAGGCCCACTCGCCCTCTTCCACCATCATCTCCTCGCCCGCTTCCAGGTCTGCATCCTCAAACAGCATCTCCATGGGAGCTAACGCCTCCTCCAGCATTTCAGGGTCCGCTGCCGCTACCGGGGCAAACGTCTTGCGATGCAGCGCGCATGGTCCATGCAATTTCAGCGCTCGCCGATGCTCCGGCGTAGCGTATCCCTTGTGCGACGCCAGGCCGTACTCCGGATGCAGCAGATCCATCTCCCGCATCCGTTGATCCCGATGCACCTTCGCCACAACGGAGGCCGCTGCGATCGACAAACTCAACGCATCCCCATAGAACAGCTTCGTCTGCGGGCATACATGGTCCACCCGCATCGCGTCGATCAGCAGATGATCCGGTTCAACGCCCAACATCGTCACCGCCATCAACATCGCTTGCCGTGTTGCTTGGTAGATATTCACCAGATCAATCGTCCGCGCATCGACCTCCGCCACGCTGACCGCAAGCGCAATCTTCCGTATGCGCTTATCCAGCCGCTCGCGATCTTCCCGGGTCATCTGCTTGGAGTCTTTCAGCCCCGCCCGCGCCAGCCCCGCCATCCGTTCTGGTAAGATCACCGCCGCCGCAACCACCGGCCCAAACAGGGCCCCGCGTCCGACCTCATCGACACCGGCAATCTGCTTGTACCCGCAATATCGAAGCGCCTGTTCCGGCGCGTCCGTGCAGATCAGCTGCTTCAGCATCCGCTGCTTCTCCGTCGCCCGAGTCACCTCTCGCGCAACGGTCGTCTCCGCTAGCCCCTTGGTATGTGACGTACCGGCACTTGGAGTCTTTGCAGCCATCATTCCTCCAAAACTCTATCTCACTCCGCACGGGCGATACCTGCGCGAGCATGCGTGGGAAACGAAACAGACCCCGGCCGAAGCCAGGGTCTGTCGACAAAAAGGAACGAGCTAAACGGCGCGAGCGACTTCGCGCAGGCGGGCTGCCTTGCCACGCAGGCTACGAAGATAGAACAGCTTCGCGCGACGCACCTGGAACGATCGGATCTTCTCCACGCGATCAACAACCTTCGAGTTGTACGGGAAGATTCGCTCCACGCCTTGGCCGAAGCTCATCTTGCGAACGGTAAAAGTGCCCTGCGGCCCCTTGCGCGACGCGATCACCAGGCCCTCAAACGCCTGAAGACGCTCTTTCTCGCCTTCTTTAATCTTGACCTGAACACGAATTGTGTCGCCCGGAGCGAACGCGGGGAGATCGGTCCGCTCGAGCTTCGCGGCCAGCTTCTGCATGATTGGATTAATGGACATGACACAACTTTCCTGGTGGACTCAATTCCAAAGTGTACACGCATTTCATCCCGCGATCACCCAGAAACCGCCTTGATCTCGCGCCGAAGCTCCGCCAGTATCCGCTCATCCTCGTCACCAAGCGCCGCTCTTACCAACAGATCCGGCCGGTTCCGTAGCGTCTTCTCTAGACTCTTCCGCCGTCGCCATTGCCGGATCGCCTCGTGATCACCGCCGCTCAGTAACGCCGGAACTGTTGCCCCCTGGAACGTCTCCGGCCGGGTGTAATGCGGATAGTCCAGCAAACCACCGCTGCCATAGGTCGATCGTGGTATGCCATCGATCTTCACCCCGTCATGCGCCTCCACCGCGCCAAAGCTCTCGTACCGCGCGGAGTCTGGATTGCCCAGCACCCCGGGCAGCAACCGAACCACCGCATCCACAATCACCGCCGCCCCAAGCTCTCCCCCCGACAACACGTAATCCCCAATCGAGATCTCCTCATCGCACAGTAGTTCGCTCACCCGCTCATCCACCCCTTCGTATCGCCCGCACAGCAACACCACCCGCTCCGTCGCCGCCAGCTCATGGGCCACTGCCTGCGTGAACGGCCTTCCCTGCGCCGAGAGCAACAGCACCCGTTCTCCACGCCGCTCTCCCTTCGCCGCAACGCCCAGTGACCTCACCGCCTCGAAGATCGGCTCCGGCTTCAGAACCATCCCCTCGCCCCCCCCATAGGGCCGGTCATCTACCGTCCGGTGCCGGTCGTGAGTGAAGCTCCGCAGATCCATTGTCTGCACCTCGACCAACCTCCGCTCCCGTGCTCGCCGAAGCACACCAACGTCCAGCGGCCCCACGAAGAACTCCGGAAAAATCGTAATCAGGTCGAAACGCATCGTCCCTCGTTACGTCTACTGACCATCCTCGTCACGATCTTCGCCCTCAGCGGCCGTGGGCCCATCACCTGTTTTCGAAATCTCCAGCAGCCCCTCCGGAAGCTCCATCCGCAGCACCTTTGCCACCGGGTCAAACTCACGAAGGAACGCCTTCGTAAACGGAATCAGCCCCTCCCCACCACCGTCGTCTAGCGAAATCACCAGCAGAGGACTCGCCTCCTCCAGCCGCCGCCGCCCGTCCGCCGAGGCAGGGAACTCCACATCCTCTACAACCCCCACCTTCCGATCCCGGTCGAACACCGAGCAGCCCACCAGATCGCTGATATACGCCGCCCCCTCTTCGAGCGGCGCCCGATCTTCCGCCGCGACCAGCAGCTCGTACCCTGCCAGATCCTCCGCCGCGTCAATCGTCTCCACACCCTCCAGCCCCAGCACGATCCGCCCTTCGTTCCGCCCCCTTGGCATCCAGCACGCCGTCACCCGGCAGGGTCTGGCCTCTTCCGCCGTCCCCGCGAAGCCCTCCTTCGCCAAATGCAGGCTCGACCGATCGACCAACCCTTCAGGGAAATCGGTCAGCATCTCCGCCAGGATCTCGCCCTTGCGTCCCTGCGGTCGAAGCAGCTGCGCCAACACCACCCACGCGCCACTCATGGCGCCCCGATATACCGGTGCAGCTGCGGATAGAACGTCAATTGAACCGTTGCCGCGGTATCGCTCTGAGCGCCCGTCTTGTAGACCGGTGCCTTCCATCGCTCGTACTGGACCCAGGCATCCAGCTCCACATCGGGCCGTAGCCGCTTTACTACCTGTGCCTTAATCTGGTTCTGCGTAGTCCCTCCTGGGATGAAGTCCTTGGCATTCTTCTTGTTCAGGTACTCCACCTGCACCCATTCGTTGGCGCTCATATGGTAGGTAAGCCACGCCTGGCCGCCCTTCGCCTCCCGTCCCATCCAGTCACCCATGATGAAACCCTTGTTCGTGTACCCCTGTCGTTGGATCGTCTCGTAGTAGTTGAAGGTGCCAGCAAAACTTCGCTGCACCGACTCATCCGCCATCGTCGACTCCGCCCGCAGATCCATCTTGCGCAACCCCGGAAACTGCGACAGGTAAAGCCCCGTCCGAAACGCCGCCCGTCGCGGCGCACTGATCGGCGTCACGTCATCGTGTGTAATCGAATCCACATACAGCGTCGCGTATCGCCGCACAAACGGCAGCCGGTAGGAGAAATTAAAGTCGCTGAAGCGTGCCCCCGGATCATCCCGCGAGAACTTCTCCGCCGCTGTCGTGTCGTTGATGTCGAAGAAGCCCTTGAAGAACGTGTGCAGCGTAACCGGTGAGTGTGCTTTGCCGCCAAAGATAATCGTCCGCTGAAATCCGAACTCGAAGTTGCTCGTCGGTCGCAGAGAAAACATCTCCGAGTGCGCATACGGACTGTTCGGAAACGTGTGTCCTTTCAGACTTCCATAGAAAAAATCGTAGCGGACCGGCCCCAGCACCCGCGACACATACGGGATATACAACGGCTCCACACGATTGATCCGGAACGAATAGATGTTCTCCGCATTGTTGCTCCACGCCATGGATCCACCGGCGCCCGGCCCAAGCCACGCGTCCGACTTGCCCAGCGAGATCTCATGGTCGGCAAGATGAAACGACACCGCCGCATCCACAATCCGGAATGGGTTCTGCGACGACAGCTGTCCTGCCGGAACCGTGGCCTGCGGAACATTGAAGCCGGTGTATGGAATCCCGTCAATCCCCGAAAGCTGGTTCGCCAGCGCCTGCGAATAGCCCATCGTCGACGGCGCATGCTGGTACTCCGCCCGCACATGCAGCGAAAACCGGCCCCACTCATTCACACTGTTGAAGCCCGTCGAATTGTTGAATCCCGACGCGTATGGCCGGCCGTAGTCATTCACCAGTGTCTGCCCGATGTGATAACTGTCCCGCAACGGTGTGCCCGCAATCCCCATCAGCCGCGTATAGCCGGAGTACAGACCAAAGACCGCTCCCCGATCCTCCTGGTTTGTCGGCACTTCATCCCGCAGCTCATCCAACATCGCTGCCAGAATCTCCTGCGCCTCTGCGTTGTCCTCGCCCAGAATGTCGTCTTCCGACTTCTGCAGCATGTGCAGCACCGCCCGTCGTGTCCATGGCCGCATGCCCAGAAACATTGAGTCAACGTACCCCATCGAATACAGCCGCATCATCGCCGGATATATCCAGCTGTCTAGCGGGATGTAGGTTGAGCCGTACCGGTCCACAAACTCCTTCGTCGTCGGTGTTCCGTACTTCGTATACCCCACAAAAGGATTGCGCGCCGTCGCTGTCGCCGGCAACGGCTGTACCGGGGATGTCTTTACCGGTGGTGGCACTGTCTCTGGCGCCTGCGGGTCTGTCGGCATCACTGGGATCGCAGGCACATCGTTCGCCTGCCTCGCCGCGGGTATCGCCGCCGGTGCCTGGGTCTCCTGGCCACCTTCCGGAGCCTGCGCCAGCATCGGCACAACACTGCTCGCCAGCAGCGCCGCAGCTGCGATTGTGAGTCGCGCAGCTGAAAGCCTTGATCGCGCGACTGGGACCTCTACTCGGGCAGCTAAGACCTGTGATCGCTTAGCTGAAAGCTTGAATCGTGTAGACACTTGCACCTCGAACCGTCGCGAGAGTCGCGCGTCTCAAGTGTAACTGCGTCACCTCATGCCCGCAGCGCAATCCACCATCCCACACCACCCCGTTACTCTCATTTCAGCAACCCTCGACCGCGCAGCAAGCGCCGCATCGCCTCGAGACCGTCCACCCCCGCTCCCGCACCGGCCGGCCGCCACGCAACACCCTCAAGCAGCGCCGGCCCATCCCCATTCCGTGCTCGCATCGCCGATTCCTGCATCACCCGGTAGAGCGCCACCGCATCCGCCGCATCGACTGGCATCCCAGGTACACCCCAGCTCTGGGCCCGATCGCTCACCATCCCTTGCCGTCCGCCCGGCTCACCTGGCAACACAAAAAACACAATCGGCAGCTCTGCCTCCCCTGCGGTACGCAGCACCTGCTTCCACCTCGCCGGCGAGACCTCCTCCGCACCCACGTACGCCAGCACAAGCCGGCCCGCGCCCTGCGCCCGCAAGGCACTCGCCGCACCGACCGCCAGCATCAGGCGTTCCGTCGTATCCCCCGTCCCCCGCAGCAGCACGACACCCGGCGCCATCGTTTCCATCGGGCTCTTGCGCGTGCCCCCACGAACCTTCTTTGTCAACCGGCTTTCGGCGACCTCGCTCACCAGATCTCCTTCCTCCAGCGAAAGCAGAGAGCTCGCCCGGCAAGCCTCCTCCCCCAGCAGGCTTCGCTCCCCCTCCCGCACCGCCCCACGCCTCGGCTCCATCGCCCGAAGCTCTCGCATCCCGTCGTACATCCGCCGCAACAGCGTATTCAGCATAAGCGGGTTCTCTCTCGCCTCACCACCAGCCTTCGCCGCCATCAATCTCCCACCTTCTGTGCACACTCCACAAAAAAAGACGAGGGCTCCTGTGGAACCCTCGCCTCCTGTCGACCTGACGTCTACGCCCGCGCCGGATCTTTCGCCTCAACATCCAATCCCAGCTCCGCCATCGCCTTCTTCGCCACCTCAGGCTTGATGGAGCCCTCGCGCGCCAGCTTCGAAAGCGTTGCGCCGGCAATTGCCTCCGCGCTTACCTCGAAGTGCCGTCGCAGATGCTCGCGGTTATCCGATCGCCCAAAGCCATCGGTCCCTAACGTCACCATCCGTTGCCCCAGCCACGGCGACAGCCCATCCGGCAGCACCTTCATGTAATCGCTTGCCGCCACTATCGGCCCCTTTGCTCCGCCCAGCGCCTCGATTACATAGGGCACGCGCTCCTTGTCCGCCGGATGCAGCCGGTTCCACCGCTCTGTCTCAAGCGCATTCCGTCGCAGCTCGTTGTAGCTCGTCACACTCCAGACATCGGCCTGAACGTCATACTTTTCCGCCAGAATGCCCTGCGCTCGCACCACCTCATTCAGAATCGGCCCCGACCCAAACAGCTGCGCCGTAGCCTCGCCTTTCGACGCCGGCTTCACCTTGTAGATCCCGCGCAGAATACCTTCAGCCACGCCTTCCGGCATCGCCGGCATCGCGTAGTCCTCGTTGTACATCGTGATGTAAAAGAAGCAATCTTCGCCCTTTTCATACATCCGCTTCAGCCCATCCTGCACGATCACCGCCAGCTCATACACGTACGCCGGATCATAGGTAACGCATGTAGGCACAGTACTCGCCAGAACAATCGAGTGCCCATCCTGGTGCTGCAATCCCTCGCCCAGCATCGTCGTCCGCCCAGCTGTCCCACCCATCAGGAACCCCTTACCGCGCGAGTCCGCAAACGCCCAGACCATGTCCCCGATGCGCTGAAATCCAAACATCGAGTAGTACATGTAGAAGGGAATTGTCGGCACCTTGTAGTTCGCATACGCCGTTCCCGCCGCCGTAAACGAGGCCATCGACCCCGCCTCGGTGATCCCTTCCTCCAGAATCTGCCCGTCCGATTCCTCGCGATAGCTCAGCAGCATGTCCGAGTCATGCGGCACATACTTCTGGCCCTCCGGCGCATAGATGCCCACCTGTCGAATCGCCGACTCCAGCCCAAACGTCCTTCCCTCGTCCGGCACAATCGGCACAATCAGCTTGCCGATCTTCGGATCCTTTAACAAGCCACGCAGCAGGCTCACAAAACCCATTGTCGTCGACACCTCGCGGCCCTTCGATCCACCCGTCCATTCCGCGAACGTGCTCAGCTCCGGCGCCTTGAAGTCACTCGCCGGCACCTCGCGTTTCGGCAGATATCCGCCCAGCTCCTTGCGCCGAGCATGCAGATATTGAATCTCCGGCGCGTCATCAGCCGGCTTATAGAATGCCCCATCCTTCGCCGCGCCCTCTGGCAGCGGAATATCGAACCGCTGCACAAACGCCGTCACCCCCTCGTCCGTGAGCTTCTTCTCCTGGTGACTTGCGTTCCGCGCCTCGGTCGACCCCAACCCGTAGCCCTTCACCGTCTTAGCCAGAATCACCGTCGGTCCGCCCTTATGCTCGATCGCCCGCTTGTACGCGTTATAGATCTTCAGCGGGTCATGCCCACCGCGATGCAGTCGTCCCAGCTGCTCGTCTGTCTTATCGGCCACCAGCTCCAAAAGTTCAGGGTATCGTCCGAAGAACTCCCGCCGCAGATACGCCCCACCCTTCGCCTTGAACGCCTGGAAGTCGCCATCCACACACTCTTCCATCCGCTTCAGCAGCAGCCCTTTATGATCCCGTGCGAACAGCTCGTCCCAGTCCGACCCCCACACCACCTTGATCACAGTCCATCCCGCCCCTCGGAATACACCCTCCAGCTCATCAATAATTCGCTTGTTCCCGCGCACCGGCCCATCCAGCCGCTGCAGGTTGCAGTTCACCACGAAGATGAGGTTGTCCAGGTTCTCGCGGCTGCCAAGCCCGATCGCCCCCAGCGTATCCACCTCGTCCGTCTCGCCATCCCCCACAAACGCCCATACCTTGCGATCCGTCTTCTCAATCAGCCCACGGTTCTCCAGGTATCGCATAAATCGCGCCTGATAGATCGCGTTCAGCGGCCCAATCCCCATCGAAACGGTCGGAAACCGCCAAAAGTCCGGCATCAGCCACGGATGCGGATAGCTCGACAGTGCCGGCTCACCCCGCAACTCATGCCGAAAGTTCCCCAACCGCTTCTCATCGAATCGCCCCTCCAGAAACGCCCGCGCATAGACCCCCGGCGACGCATGCCCCTGAAAGTAAATGAAATCTCCCGGCTGCTCGTCGCCATTCGCACCCGCATACTTCGCTCGGAAGAAATGGTTGAACCCCACCTCCAGCAGCGTCGCCAAGGACGAGTACGTCGAAATATGCCCGCCAATCCCGGCGTCCTTCTTATTCTGCCCATGCACCATCGCCATCGCGTTCCAGCGAATCAGCGCCTCAACCCGCTTCTCCATCGAGCGATCGCCCGGGTACGGCACTTCGTCATGCTTCGGAATCGTATTCAGATACGGCGTCGTCAGCTCGCTCGCCACCGGCACGCCAGCCTCGCGCGCCCGCGTCCGCAGCGCCTCAATCACCTCCGCGCCCTGCTCCCAGTCCGCCGCTACAACATCGTCAAACGCCTCAATCCACTCCGCAACCTCCGCGGAAAAATCCAACTTCACGGCATCATCAACCTTTGTCGTCATCACTCGTCCCCAGGGAATGTCTCTGCCCGCTCAGCCCTCACCAGCACCGCCGCGGCAATCGCTTATAACGATATAAGCACCGAACCATCTTCGTCATCTTCCGCACCCGGCGCCGCGCTGCACTACCCCCAAAACCAGTGCTGCACTACCCCCAAACCTGTTCTCCGGTTCCCCCAAGCCTGTCATCCCGACTGAAGCGAAGCGCAGTGGAGGGACCTGCTTCTTACCTGCCGCGGGGACCCCTAAGTCGAATAATCCGCATTGATCCGCACATACTCCGCTGTCAGATCACACGTTATAAACCGACACTCCGCCTCACCCCGCCCCAGATCGATCCCGATCGTGTACTCCCGCTCCAGCATCTCCGCATGCGCCGCCGCCTCGTCATACCTCTCCACCCGCGCCCCGTGCGCAAACACCGGCACTTCGCCGATGGCAATCGTCATCTTCTCCGCCTCAACCGGCACCCCGCTCCGCCCCGCCGCCGCCAGCAGCCGTCCCCAGTTCGGATCCGCACTCGACCACGCCGTTTTGCATAGGGGGCTGTTCGCAAGTGTCCGCGCTACCAACCTTGCCTCGGTCTCCGTCTCAGCCCCCGTCACGTGCAGCACCACTACATGCCCCACACCCTCGCCGTCCTGCACAATCTGCTGAGCCAGCGATCGACACACCAGCGTCATCGCACTCGCAAACGCCTCCCGCACCCGCGCGTCTACCTTTACTCCACTCGCTCCACTCGCCAGCAGCAGGACTGTGTCGTTCGTGGAGGTATCCCCATCGATCGAAATCAAATTGAAGCTCCCCTCCACCGCTGGCGCCAGCAGTGCCCGCAGATCCTCTGCCTCCGCCACCAGGTCCGTAAACAGATACACCAGCATCGTCGCGTGGGGCGCCACTGCCGTCTCCACCGGCAATCCCAGTTGCGGCGCAATCATCCCCGCTCCCTTGCATATCCCCAGCAGTCGAACCTCCGCACCATCCACATCCACCACCGCCCGCGCCAACTTCATGCGCGTATCAGTCGTCAGAATCGCCTGTGCAAACGCCTCCGCATGCTCACTCGTTGCGCCCATCGCCGCCCGCAACGCCGGCATCGCCGTCATCACCTTCTCCGTCGGAAACGGCACCCCGATAATCCCCGTCGAGGAAGGAAAGACCTCATCAAAGATGCATCCCATCGCCTCTGCCGCCGCCACACACGTCAGGCGACAAGCCTCGGTCCCCGTCACCCCCGTCGCACAGTTCGCGTTGCCCGCGTTCACCAGCACCGCACTTACTCGCCCGCCCGTCTTTGCCAGGTACTCCCGCCCGACCATTACCGGAGCCGCCACCACCGCATTCCGCGTATAGCTCGCCGCCGCCACCCCTCCCCCAGCCACCACCGCCGCCGCTAGGTCCGCAGCTCCACTCACCTTGATCCCCGCCCTTACCGCCCCCCAGGTAAACCCGCGCGGCAACCCCGCATCCGCTACAACCTGCTCCACCTCAGCACCGGCACTCGCCGCACGCTCTATCTGATATATCCCATCCGCCATCCACTTACTCTAGCAAGCGAAAGTCGCGGCACCGGATCGGCTCCATCTGCAGGTGTCATTCTGAGTGCGGCGACGAACCCCCGACTCAACGGGATCAAACTTCCAGCCATCTCCGTCTTAGGAATGCCCTGTCATCGCCCCGGTGCTTCAGCCTGCTATCTCGTTGGTTGCCATCCCGTAGGGATCTGCTGTTGTTCTTGTCTCCGTCCACCGCTGCAGACCAAAGGGCAATCACCACAAGTCTGTCATCTCGACCGGAGCGGACCGCCTCATCGTCCGCGCAGTGGAGAGACCTGCAGCTTCTCTAGGCCAGCAACAAACCTTTAACTTCATCGTACCTGCACGTGGCGCAACTAGAACCGTCCACCGAATACAATCGGTAGCAGGATCAGCGCTTCCCCTGGATCGGACATCTCTATCCTGAGCCGGCTCGAAGCCCGGTGTACCCCTCGCCTAACCCCCATCCTTCAAAGACCTTGGTACTTGGTACTTGGTACGGGGTAGGAGGGTACCCCGCTCAGTTCAGTCAAACCGTAGTCCCAAGGACGAATGCACATGCTCCTCCAATCTCTTCGCGAACAAGTCCTCGAAGCCAACCTTGAACTCGTCAAACGCGGCCTCGTCCTCTACACCTTCGGCAACGCCTCCGGCATCGACCGCCAGCAAGGCCTCGTCGTCATCAAACCCTCCGGCGTCGACTACGACGATCTCCGCTCTGAACACATGGTAGTGACCGACCTCGACGGCAACCTGGTCGACGGAACCCTCAAACCCTCCTCTGACCTCGACACCCACACCCTCCTCTATCGCGAGTTCCCATCGATCGGCGCCGTCGTCCACACCCACTCCGAGTTCGCCACCTCCTTCGCCCAGGCCGGCCTCCCCATCCCCGCCTTCGGCACCACCCACGCCGACTACTTCTACGGCCCCATCCCCTGCACTGAACCCCTTTCGGACGCCGCCATCGGCGGACGCTACGTCCACGAGACCGGCCTCGCCATCGTCCGCCGCTTTCGCGGTCTCGGCGCCTCCCCCCTCGAGATCGTCCCCATACCCGGCCCCGAGATCGATCGCGGCAGCACCCTCGCCCTCGGCGGAAACTCCGCCGGGCTTTCCTCCTGGCGCTCTGCAGCCGCCAGACCCTCCGCAACCGACCACCTGCAACCCATCGACCCACTCGCCGTCCCCGCCTGTCTCGTCGCCGGCCACGCCCCCTTCGTCTGGGGCCGCACTCCCCACCAAGCCGCCCACAACGCCGTCGTCCTCGAAGCTATAGCCCGCATGGCCTTCCGCACCCTCACCCTGAAGTCCGAAGCCGAAGCCGTCTCCCAAGCCCTCCTAGACCGCCATTACTTCCGCAAACACGGCGCGACCGCCACCTACGGCCAACCCACCTGACCCACATCGAACACCCGCCACCAAACAAAGGGGAGCCGCCAAGGCTCCCCTTCTACCTACCGCAACAACAGTCTAGAAGTTGATCTTCGCCGCAAACTGCCCAAACCGACGCTCATCGCCCGTGCCAGTAATGCCGCCCTTCTGCGCCGTAATCTCGCCGAGATTTCCATTCACATCCAGGTTGCTGCCCAGAATGTAAAGGTTGTGGTGATTCAGCACATCGAAGCCCTCGGCTCGAAGCTCCAGGTTCACGGATTCGTGAATCGGGAAGGTCTTTGACAGGGCCGCATCGACGTTCCATGCGCCTGGACCGCGGAAGCTGTTGCGTGCCGTCATCGTGGATGGGAAAGGACCCCACTCCGAGATCCCTTGAAGTGCTGGATTCCCAAAGGAAGTAGCGGCCGGCAGCGTCCCGACCGGGTCTGCCGAGGTTGCAGTCAGATTGTAACTATTCGCGCCGTCACCGGTCTGTCCGTGCGGAATCTTCGTGAAGTTTCGTTGCGGAACGATCCCGGCTGCTGGCGTATAGCGCGCCACCTGGTAGCCCGTCACATTGTTCGTCGAATCGAAGTACGTGAACGGCGTTCCCGTCCGGACCGTGTAGATGCCGCTGATCTGCCATCCGCCGATCGCCTCCGACAGCAACCCATGACCCTTCACTCCGGGTGTCCGATAGATTGGCGCAAAGACCAACCGCTGCTTGATGTCGAGGTCGCTGTTGCCATGATCGAAGCCCGGATTGAATGGCTGCGTATATCCAAGATTTCCGAATGAAGTCTCAGAGAACGTCGTGCTCAAATCATCTGTCGCATGGCCGAACGTATAGTTCGCCACCATACTCAATCCTGTCTTGCGGAAGTTCGTACTTTGAAACTGCACGTTTACTGCCTCGTAGTACGAGTCGCCGTTCGATCCACGGTTGTTGATATTCGAGTACTGCGGGTTCAGGCGCGTCAGGTGCTGGTAAACCTTCCCTGTCGCCGGATTCACGCGGCCCTGCGGGTCAGCAACTGGATCTCCGAGCAATGCATTACCCCCACCCAGCGTGTTGTAGTTCTTTATGTCATACAGATGAATGCCACGTGCTGCCGTGTACTGCACCGACACCACATTCCCATTGCCTAGTTGCTGTTCAATCGCCGCATCCCAGAACTGTGTCTGCGCCGTCCGGATGTTCTGATCCACATGCCGCAATGAGGTCGGCGGCAAGGCAACCGACCCCGTTGTCCCTCCCAGCGGACCCACGTTCGAATTCGTCACCGTCGTGTTGTTGATCACCACAACCGCATAGCTCGGGGGGTTCTGGATAACGTTGAACGTCACGTTGCCGAAGTTGCGTTCATAGCTGATCCCGTAGCCACCCCGAATCGACGTCTTTCCCGTTCCGAAGATGTCATACGCAAACCCGACACGCGGGCTGACAGTGCCATACTGCGGCTTCCACAGGCCTCCGCCAATCGGACTCGAAATTCCGGTCGCTACTTGACCCGTGCGAATCTGCTGCGGCAGCGAACCTCCCGAACCGTAAAAGAAGTTCGCGTCCAACGCCTGGTTATTGTTGTGCTGCACACCGTAGTACTCGTAGCGAACGCCATAGTTGATCGTCGTCCTCGGCGTCGCCTTCCATTGATCCTGGCCGTACACAGCCCAGTCATGAAAGCGATCGCTGCGGGCAAACGATGGCTGCGACGCCGGAAGGGCAATCTGGCAGCCCGCCGTCACAATCAGAGCCTGCGTGTACTGGTCGCGAACGCAGGGAAGAGTTCCCTTCGGATTAACAGCAGCTTGGAACTGAAACACCGCTCCGCTACCCAGCGCCGATAGCCCCGGCGTCAGACCGTTTCCTAGCTGCTCATTGGCTTGAGCATAGGCGCCATACGCGTTGTTGTCTTGGATATAAAAGATCTGGCCGCCAAACTGCATCCCATGCCGACCCTTGACGACCGCCATATCCTGGTTGATCTGAATCGTGTTCTGCGGACCGCCAGACGGCAGACCTCCGATGCCTGGGTTCTGGTTGTAGAAGCCCGGCAGATTGATCGCGCTTGTATCCACCGGATTCTTCGCGTTCGTCGTCACAATCAGCGTCGGCGTATTCTGCAACGACGTGTTATAGGCGTACGCTGACCCGAATCGGCTGAAACTGGCCTTTGAAATTGATGTGATCGATGGCGTAAACTCGTGCGTCACATTCAGCAGGTACGCCGTCTTATCCACGCTCTGGCCGACATTGAACTGCGGATATGGCGACGAGAAAATGTACCCTGATGTGTCGATCTCTTGGTAGTTCACATAGCGGAAAAAGGCCTGGGTCTTCGCGCCAAAGTTGTAATCCAGCCGGCCAACGATGTTGTACGTATTCTGTGGTGCGCCGCCACCCGCATCGCCCGGTGCGTTATAAGAAACGCGGCCAAAGATCGGCGTCGCCCCTGGGATCGTCCCGAAGGTCGCACCCGGTGTCACCACCGTTCCATCAGCAGCCCTCTTGGTCGTGGCCGCGGTCAGCTGGCTCGCCGTCGTTAACGTTTGGAAGGTCGTCGGTGCGCCCGCTCCGTACGTGCTGTAAAAGCTCTGAATACTCGCCGGCGCCACCGCCAGGTACTGCGGCGTCACAATGCTTGCGATCTGGTTCGCACTTGATCGTACCCGCGTCCATTCGGTCGACCCGAGAAAGAACAGCTTGTCCTTCAGCACCGGCCCGCTAACGTCGAAGCCGAACTGATTTCGCGTGTACTGACCCTTCGGTGTTCCTGTCTGTGCGTTCGTCACCGTGTTCGCCGTCACTGCGGAGATGCGATTGAACTCCCACAGATTGCCGTGGAAGCTGTTCGCACCCGACTTGGTCGCCACAGACACAATGCCTCCCGACGCGCGTCCGTATTGGGGTTCGTAGTTCGTCGTAATGACGCGGAACTCATGGACTGCATCGATAGGAACCTTGATCCCCACCGAATCGTCAAACACGGCGATATTCTCCACGCCGTCCAGCAGGATCTCCGTTCCAGTCGAGCGCTGGCCGTTGATGGTGAACCCAACGCCGCGGTTCGCTACGTTTTGATCTCCGCCTCCGGCCGTCCGATCCCCCGACGACACATTCCCCGACAACGCCACAAAGTCGTACGGATTCCGAGTTAAACTCGGCAGCTGCGAGACCTGTTGCGCTGTGACCACCTGCGACAGCTCCTGCGTCTGCGAGTTCACCTGCACACCCGTCTCTGCTTGAACCTCGACAGACGTGCTGCTGTTTGCGGTCAACCGCATATCCACCGTCTGCCTGCCGCCAACTGTCGCCTCAAAACGCGCCTTAAACGCCCCGAAACCACTCGTCGGCGGCACGCTCACCTCATATTGGCCAGGTGCCAAACCCGGCATGGTGTACGATCCCTGCGCGTTCGTCGTGACGTCCCGGTGGCGTTCGTTCCCAGGTTTTTCACCGTTACCACCGCCGAGGGGACAACCGCGCCGGATGGGTCGATTACCGTTCCACTCAGCTGTGCCGCATCTTGCGCCAGAGCCACATGGCCGCCTCCGAGCAGAGCCATCATCGGTGCCGCAAGAGCGACGGCCCGGCATGCACTCGAAAGAGAGAAAGGATGGAAAGGAACAAAGCTACGGGAGAAGGTCGAATTTCGCAGAAGGCCTCCGAATACAGCAAAGGTGAGGATTGGTGAGAACGTACGTGCACGTATTTGGCCATTCGTCAGACACGGACCTACAACTTTAGAATCATCGCCTTGGACGATTGCAACACCCTCTGCAGTCTGTCTCCTCCATAAATCAGAAGACACCTATGAAATCTCACAGTGCAGAAAGGAGTGTCCACAAGCGTCAGCAGAAATCCTCATTGCATCTAGGGAGGGAGATCGAACGAATATCATTGATAGGAGATTGCATAGCATGTTCAATTCAAAACATCCCGTCCGTGGGATTCTCGCCGGAGTTGCCGTGGGCTCGTCGCTGCCTGGGTCATGAATGAGTTCATTGCGGAGGCTGGGCCAAAGCTCCAGCACGCCGTTCAAACCGATGCTGAGAATGCCGAGCAGCAAAAGCAGCAGGAGCAGCAGAAAGAACACCCGCAGCCAGACGCAACCATGAAGACCGCCGACGCGATCGTCAACACCGTCACTGGCGGGCAACACCTCTCTTGGGAGGCAGAGCAAAAGGGCGGACCCATCGTCCACTACACCTTTGCTGCTCTCATGGGTGGTCTTTATGGTGGGCTCGCAGAGTTCTTTCCCTCCATTCGCTCCGGCTTCGGCACCACCTTCGGTAGCCTGCTCTTCGCCGGCGCCGATCTGGTCGCCGTCCCAGCTCTGCATCTATCCGGCTCCGCCAAAGGGGCTCCCGTCTCCTCCTTTGCCACGCCACTCGCCGCACATCTGGTCTACGGGGCGACAACAGAACTGGTCCGCCGTCTCGTCCGTGCCCTCGTTTGAGGCAGGGGCGGGAAGTGCCCACGAGAAGGGCTCTCCATGGCACACCCGTCTAGTACCCGTCCGCTACTTTCATCCAGTGACGGCGCCCTGCAGGTTTACCGCCACGCCCTGCAGAGTTTCGGTCTCTAGAATGCAACTGGAAGTGTTCGGCGAGTCAATGAACTCTCTCTGGCCATTTCAAGCAGACGGATGACCCGCCACCCGTCCTCGGGGGTCACGGCAAGCGGAGCGGTGCCACTGATGGCGTCTCGCACGTTGCTGTAGAAACCACGATAATCCCCTGGAGCTGTTTTTACCTTGGATCGCTCTAGCCTGCTGGGCGCGTTCACCGGGTCGGGAGCCAGGGTCAGCTCCCCCCACATCGCCTCCGGCTCCCGCAACCACTCCTCACTGGATTCCATCATCGGCACCGTTGCACCTGCAAGCAGTGCCGGCTCCTGAGGATCCAGCCCAAACTTCCGGTAGCTTCCCTTTGTTCCGTGCAGAAGGAAGCGAGGCGCCGCCTCCGCGGCAATCATGCTTGCACTCAGTGTGGAGCGCACCCGGTCGAACTCGAGAACTATGTCGAAAGCATCCTCGATCGCCGTCCCATCGCGCTCTCGCCTCACGCTTGCTGTGATCGTATCGGGGATGCCAAAGAGAGCCAGCGCCTGATCGAGCAGGTGGGGCCCCAGATCGAACAGCATCCCGTTCGCCTCATTCGGTGCCTCCTTCCACGTCCCTGCACGCGGACTTGGTCGAAATCGATCAAAATGCGACCGTATCGCGACCAAACGGCCCAGTACCTGATCCGAAAGCAGCTGTTTAACCGTGAGGAAGTCGCCATCCCACCGCCGGTTGTGAAACGGGGCGAGCACCTTCCCTCTCACGTTCGCCAGTTTGACTAACTCCTGCGCTTGCGTGCTGTTAGCCGCAAAAGGCTTATCGACGACGGCATGTTTCCCGGCTTCGAGAACCACTCGGGTTAGATCAAAGTGTGTCTCATTTGGAGTAGCTACCACTACCAAGCCAATCTCCGTATCAGACAGCACGTCATCGATCGAACGAACGATGCGAACCTCTGTCTTTTGTTGAGGATACGCCAGCGCTGCCGTGTTTCCGGATCGCTGCACGATCGTCCTCAGGCGTAGACCCGGGGTTGCCGACACGAAAGGCGCATGGAAAACCCGCCCCGCCAGCCCGAACCCAATAACCGCAACTCCAGTCTCTTCTTCCACTTAGCCCCTTACCTCTCGAAGCGCCGGGTACACCCGGCGAAATCTCTGGTACACCTCGTCCATCACCGCGGCATCCTTTGGCTCGATCGTTTCAGCAACTTGCACAGTTTCGTCGCATGCAGCCTGCACGTTCGGCCACACTCCGACACCCGTGCCCGCCAGCAGCGCCGCACCAAATGCTCCACCTTCTTCCGCTGCAAGAAGCTGAACTGGCCGGCCATAGACGTCTGCCTGGATCTGTCGCCAGAGAGGCCCGCGAGCACCACCTCCACCAAGCCGAATCGAGGTCACCGGTATTCCCAACTCCTTGAAAAGGCTAAAGGAGTCCCGCAAACTCAGCGCGACTCCCTCGAGAACAGCCCGAGTGAAATGTGCCCGCGTATGCGTCGCCGTTACACCCACAAAGGCAGCGCGAGCGTTCGCATCCAGGTACGGTGTCCGTTCACCAAAGAGGTAAGGGGCCCAGAGGATACCTCCACTCCCGGCAGGAATGTCTGCCGCCTCGGTCAGCAGAGCGTCGTAGCTGGTTTCGGGAGTGAAGGTATCGCGAAAGAACCTCAGACTGAGGCCGGCTCCGTTGGTCACGCCCATGACATGCCAAAGATTTGGCGCAGCATGACAGAAGGTGTGCAACCGTCCTTGGGGGTCTTGTATGGGCTCGCTGGTCGCAGCAAAGACGACCCCGCTTGTACCAATTGTTGCAGACACGTTTCCAGGTGCGAGAATCCCCATACCGACGGCACCTGCGCCTTGATCTCCGGCCCCCGCAGCTACAGGGAGGCCAACTTGCAACCCTGTAGCCTTCGCTCCCTCAGGGCTGACGCGAGCACAAATTTCCGGGCTTTCGAACAACTTCGGCAACCACTGCATCGATACGCCGGCATATTCAGCCAGTTCTTCAGACCAGCGACGGTTCTTAACATCCAGGAGAAGCGTTCCACTAGCCTCGTTAACGTCCATTGCGAACTCCCCTGTGAGGCAGTAGCGCACGTAATCCTTAGGGCAGAGAACGTGAGCAATGCGGGCGAACAGTTCGGGTTGGTGTCGCTTCACCCATAACAGCTTGGTCAGAGTGAAGTTCGGAAGAGCGGGATTAGCCACCAGATCGATCAGCCGGTCGAAACCGACAGTCTCTGTCAACCAGTCACACTCACTCTGTGTTCGTTGATCACACCAGATGATGGCTGGCCGAAGAACCACGCCATTGCTGTCGAGCAGGACGCATCCATGCATCTGCCCAGTTAAGCCAATAGCCTCGACAATTTTTGGATCTCTGAGCGTGCCGAGTGCGGCTCGAACAGCCTGCTGTGCTGCACGCCACCAGTCCGCGGGATCCTGCTCCGCCCAGCCAACATGCTCGGAGCGGATGCCGGCATGTTCTATAGAGGCGGAGGAGACAACTGTCCCGTCTCTCTCAACGACAACTGCGCGAGTTCCGCCTGTTCCTATATCAACGCCGATCATCATATGTCCACGTCCCGATGTCCCAAGTCTATGCCTTCGATTGCCGGGTCGAGGAAGTGCTTTCTTCGCCCCAGGAAAGACTTTTTGAAGATTCTTTCGAGAGGTTCGCATCCATGTCTATGAATAGCGGCAAGGACCAGGAATGCAGGAACGCTAACTTATTCGGCAATCGACTGGAGCAGGTACGATCATAGGTATGAATCAAAGTCCAATCTTGAGGGCTCTGCGGCGGAGTTCTGTTGCGGCGGTGACCCTTGTCTGCGGGAGCTCTTGCGTACTTGCACAAGCGGGTGGCGCCATGAGAGGTCCCTCCACCGCGACATCGAGTGGAGCCAGTGGTGGCGTCTCCGTCCCTGCGGCGCAGCAGCAGCTTTATTCCGCGGGTGGTCAAAATGGAGCACAGGTCTCGCGGGACTCCTATCGCGGTTCTCTGATAGAGGGTAAAGCTACGGGAACGGAGCTCGATCTCCCTCTGGAAGACGCCATTCGACGCGGTTTGCGTACGAATTTGGGCATCATTCTCCAGGCATCAAGTGAGAAGAATGCCAATGGCCAGAGACTCGAGCAACTTCAGGCACTTCTGCCGACTGTCACGGGGACAGCCAGCATCTCGGTCCAACAGGTTAACCTTGCGGCGTACGGCTTGAAGTTTCCCGGTGTGAAACCGATCATTGGTCCCTTCCAGGTAGTCGACTTCCGAGCCTATCTCACACAAAATCTGATCAATGTTCAATCGCTAGAGACGTACCTTGCGGCAAAACACAACTTTCAGAGTGCAAAACTCACCGCGGAAGACGCGCGCGACATGGTGGTTCTCACGGTCGGGAATGCATATCTCCTCTGCATTGCAGATGGCGCAAGGATCGAAGCGGTCAATGCAGAACTCGCGACTTCGAAGGTAACTTTAGATCAAGCCGTTGCGTCGCACGATGCGGGCACGAGTCCGCGCATCGATGTGCTGCGGGCGCAGGTCGACTACCAGAATGAGCAGCAGAATCTAATCTCGGCTGTAAACCAGCTTGCTAAAGATAAACTGGCCCTCGCTCGGACTATTGGCCTTGCGCTCGATCAGAGATACCGGTTGACAGACCTGGTTCCCTATAAAGCACTGGACGGTCTCGACCCGGAACAAGCGTTTGCGAGAGCGTTGACGAATCGAAAAGACCTTGCCGCATCCGCTGAACAAGTGAAAGCTGCAAAAGCTTCAAAGGCGGCCGCCTTCGCCGATCAGTTGCCGGTTGTAAGCGCGAATGGTGACTTTGGCGATTTAGGTACAACACCGGGACACTCGCACGGCACCTACACGGCGACAGGTGAGGTGACCGCGCCAATCCTGCAACTCGCCCGGACCCGGGGCGAGAAAGCCGTTGCCGATGCACAGTTCGAATCTGCTCGCGCCACGCTGTCTGATGAAATTCAACAGGTGAGTGCCGACGTTCGTAACAGCCTGCTTGATGTTCAGGCTGCTGCTAAGTTGGTCGAAGTAGCCCAATCCAACCTCGCTCTCGCACGAGAAGCGCTGGATGAATCGCAACAGCGTTTCCGGGCCGGCGTAAGTGACAATCTTCCAGTTTCGCAGGCGCAAAGCCAAACGGAACAAGCGAACAATCAATACATCAGCGCACTCTACCAGCACAATGTAGCCAAGCTATCTCTGGCTCGCGCGATGGGTGTGGCGAAGACGAACTTCAACGACTTCCTCGGAGGAAAATAAGCGTGGCAGAGCAGACGGATCAGAATCAGCAAGGCGGTGGCGAGGGCGGCCAGACCGCGCAGATCTCCGGAACCGTGCAGATCAAACCGCAGGGATCGAGTGGTGATCAAGGACAAGGCAACAAGGAGGGCCAGGGGCGAGACAAGCAAGGCGATGGCGATTCACAAAGGGACGAGAAGAAGGATGAGACCCCGGCGAAGAAATCACGGCGCAAGTTCATCATCATTGCGGCCGTCATTCTTGTCGTCATCATCGCGGGACTGTTCTATTGGCATTCCACGTTTTCTGAAGATACTGATGATGCGCAGGTCGATGGCGATCTATACCAGATCAGCTCCCGTGTGACAGGACAAGTCACCAAGGTTTACATCGACGACAACCAGAAGGTGGAGGCGGGCCAGGCGATCGCCGAGATCGATCCTCGCGATTACCTTGTGGCGCTCGAACAGGCACAGGCGAACCTGGCCAGTGCACAGGCGGCTGCGAGCCAGGCCACCGTGAATGTACCCATCACGAGTACCTCGACTCGTACTTCGACTAGCACCAGCTCGTCTGATGTTCTAAGTTCAGACGCTGCGGTATCGGGGGCAGAGAAGCAGGTGCAAGCAGCGGCCGCGCGTGTGGATCAGGCGCAGACGAATGCGATCAAGTCGCAGTTAGATGTGGACCGCTATACACCGCTTGTGCAGAAAGACGTAATCTCAAAGCAGCAATTTGACGGCGCTGTGGCGCAGGCTGCTGCAGATAAAGCCACGGTATTGAACGCGCAGGCTACATTAATCGCGCAGCAAGATGCGGTGCGCCAAGCTCAACAGCGATTAAATCAGTCTCGGTTACAAGCTGCGGAGGCGCAAAGAAATGGTCCGCAACAAGTCAAGATGCAACAGGCGCATGCAGAGGCGGCACTTGCAGATGTGAAGCAGGCGCAGGCCCGCGTCGATCAAGCTAAGTTGAACCTTTCGTACACGCATATCGTCGCGCCAGTTGCAGGGATTGTGAACAAGAAAAATGTGCAGGTGGGTGCGAACGTCAGTATCGGGCAGGATCTGCTAACGGTTGTTCCTGTTACTAACCTTTGGGTGACAGCCAATCTGAAAGAGACGCAGCTCGATAAAATTAAACCCGGGCAACACGTGTCGATCGAGGTTGACGCGCTGGGTGGAAGAAAGTTTTCGGGCAAAGTCACGCAAGTGGGTGGCGCAACCGGATCGCGGCTTTCGTTGTTTCCTGCGGAGAACGCAACGGGTAATTATGTAAAGGTTGTGCAACGGATACCGGTGAGGATCGACTTCACTAACCTCCAGGATGAGAACAAAGATTATGCTTTGCGACCTGGCTTCTCGGTAGTGCCAAATGTCACAGTGAAGAACTGATGTAGGAAGAGAGTTCTCGCGACCCTACCCCAGCACGCCCGGTTCTCGATAATCGGGGCGTGCTGCTGAAACGTTGGTACTTTGCGAGGGGTTCAGATCGTTTCTGCTTTGCATACATCTACATCGGAGTAATCTAGGACTCCCATGCCGATCGCTTTTGCCTTCTTCGTCCAGTATGTCTACGTCATCCTCTTTTTCTGGGTCTTGACGGAGCAGCTTGGCGTTCCGATCCCCTCGATTCCGGTGCTACTAACTGCTGGAACCATGTCGGCGACACACCGCATCCATGCATCCTATGCGCTCGCCGATGTTGTTGTCGCGTGCCTGCTCGCGGACAGTCTCTGGTACTTCCTTGGCCGTCGGTACGGGGCGGCAGTGTTGCGGTTGCTGTGCCGCTTTTCGCTGGAGGCATCAACCTGTGTGGCGAAGACAGAGGGATACTTCACGCGACGTGGCCCGGTCACGTTGCTATTTGCCAAATTCGTTCCCGGGCTATCGACCCTTGCGGCGCCGATTGCGGGGCAGACTGGGATGCCGTATAGTCGGTTTGTTTTGTGGGACCTAGCGGGATCCATGCTTTGGGCGGAGACGTACCTGCTAGCGGGCCGGTTCTTCGGCGATGTAGCGCAGAAGAGTCAACGCTTCTTTCAGGTGTTGAGTCACTTCGCTTTCGGGATCTTCGTTTTGCTGCTAGTGTGCCTGATGGCTTACCGCATCTGGAAGAACCGACGATTCCTTCTGGAGATACGGGAGCTTCGGCTTGAACCGAGCCAGTTGAAGCTCATGCTTGAGACGGCCGAAGCGCAGGGAAACATTGCGCCATTCATCGTTGACCTGCGGCACCCGCTAGACTACCTACCGGATCCCAGAGTCCTGCCGGGCGCCGTACGCATCAGTCCTGCAGATATTGCTGCTCAGAGCGGCATGCTCCCGCGAGATCGAGACGTCATTCTCTACTGCACATGTCCTAGTGAAGAAACAAGCGCGCGTGTGGCTAAGCAGCTACTGCGTCTTGGGGTACATCGGGTTCGTCCCCTACGTGGTGGATTTGAGGGGTGGCGTGATTCGGGGTATCCGCTTGAGGATTACGTCGCGCCTGCCGAGATCGCTAGCCTGTCGAGCATTGTTCTTGCAAGTTAGGCCAGGTACTAAGACCTAGTGCGCTAAAAGTGACCGTTTTGAGCGATGATGGTTGCCATGTCCTCAGCCGTTCCCGTCACTCACGCTTCGCCAAGCCGAATTTTATCCGTCGACATCCTGCGCGGACTTACGATCGCTCTGATGATTCTGGTGAACGACCCCGGAGATAATCGGCATACCTACGCTCAGCTAGAGCATGCTCAGTGGAGCGGTCTAACGCTTACTGACCTTGTTTTTCCGACCTTTCTGTTTCTGGTTGGTGCGTCCATTATCTTCTCCCTTGCAAACCGCGTTGTTCGTGGTGATTCACGCGCTGCCCTGGCCCGCAACATCATCCGCCGGGCGTTAACGATCGTGCTGATAGACTTTTTCATTGCGCTGTTCCCAGCATTTCACCTCACGCAGCTTCGCATTTACGGGGTGTTGACCCGAATTGCGGTGTGCTACCTCGTCGTAGGCTTGCTGTGCCTCGTGACACGCCGCGCTGCTGTGCTGGTTTCGCTTGCTGTCACGCTGCTGATTGGATACTGGCTATTGATGCGCTTTGTTCCGGTTCCAGGCTTTGGAATTCCGACATACGACATGCCCTTGCTGGACCCGGACAGAAATCTCACTGCCTATATTGATCGTGGGTTCAATGCGTTCACCCAGGCGACCATCCATACAGGTCGCCTCTACGAAGTGACACGTGATCCTGAAGGGCTTCTGAGCACACTTCCTGCGATCGCAACTGTGCTCTTCGGAGCACTGGCTGGCTTGTGGTTGCGGCGATCGACGACCGTTCTTCACCAAGGAGGGCTGGATTCCGCGCTGCCCGCGAGCGGACCGGAACGTCTCGTCACATCCGAATCCGTAAAGGCGATTCAAACACCGGGACGCACTTTGGCTGGATTGGCCGTCGCGTGTGTTCTGTGTCTCGCCGTCGGCTTCTTGTGGGACTCGGTCTTTCCTATAAACAAGAAGCTCTGGACGAGCTCTTACGTCTTTGCGGCGGCTGGAATCAGTCTTCTCGGGTTGTCGGTCTGCTATGGATTGATCGATTATCTACGGCTGGAGCGCCGATCGCGGGTCTTTCGCGCTGTTCTCTGGCCATGTCTGGTCTTTGGATCCAACGCCATCACGGCGTACGCGATCTCCGAGCTGCTGATCGAAGCTGGAGGTCTGGCACGAATCAGCGATCCTAACTCTGTGAACGGCAGACCCGTTTCTCTTTGGGGTTGGCTCTACCAGCACCTCTTTGCTCATGGACACTCAACGAAGAATACCTCGTTGGCGTTCGCGCTCTGCTACGTCGCACTTTGCTTTCTCCCAAATCTGTTGCTGTGGCGGAAGCGCATCTTCCTCAAGGTCTGAGATCGCGCGGACGTGTGCCTCCTTCGGTAGGATGGGGAGGACATCAGAAGGAGTGGACGTGCCGTATTCGGATCTTCGTGAGTGGATCGCCCGTTTAGAACGGAGCAAGGAATTAAAGCGCATCTCAGAATCTGTGTCGCCATTTCTGGAGATGGCGGAGATCGCAGACCGTACGGCCAAGTTGGAACGGGGAGGTCGGCCGTGGGGCGGACCGGCTCTCCTGTTTGAAAATGTTGTAGGACATCCCGGCGCTCGCGTGCTGATGAATCAGTTCGGTTCGGAAGCACGTATGAAGCTTGCCGTTGAAGCCTCATCCTTTGACGACATAGCCGACCGAATCAGAGCCTTGATCAAGCCCGAAACGCCGGTCAGTCTGATGGACAAGCTGAAGCTGCTGCCGAAGCTGGCGGAAGTTGGCAGCTTCTTTCCAAAGCTTGTTTCGCCCAAGGAGGCCCGCTGCAAAGAGGTCATTCTCCGCGGGGCAGACGTGGACCTTCGTCGATTGCCGGTTTTGACGACCTGGCCCGGGGACGGTGGGCCATTCATCACATTGCCGTGTGTCATCACTCGCGATGCACGATCCGGTAAGCGCAATGTAGGGATGTATCGCATGCAGGTATATGACGGGCAGACAACTGGCATGCATTGGCAGCGGCAAAAAGTCGCAGCGGAACAGATGCGAGATCGTATGCGAGCTTCGGCGAGTACACCCGCAGAGGCGGTTGATCTGATGGCTTTGACGGGTGGCGGTGTAACGGTTGCAAGGAATGCAGGATCCCCGACTGGGCTGGCCCAGAACACGATCTCCGCCATACGGAATCTTCGGCTCGAGGTAGCAGTAGCGATCGGTACCGATCCAGCGACCACCTTTTCAGCGATTGTCCCTGCACCGCCGGAAGTGGAAGAGTACCTTATAGCGGGTTTTCTTCGAGGCAGACCGGTCGAGCTGGTGAAGGCCGAGACAGTAGCCCTCGAGGTACCCGCGCATGCCGAATACATCCTTGAAGGATATGTTGACTTAGCAGAGCTTCGGTCGGAAGGACCGTTTGGTGATCACACGGGTTTCTACACGATGCCGGACGACTACCCTGTCTTTCACGTGACTTGCATAACCCACCGCAAACAGCCGATCTACGCGGCAACAGTGGTTGGCAAACCTCCTATGGAGGATGCGTGGATGGGGAAGGCAGTTGAACGCATCTTCCTTCCGCTTATGCAGCTTACATTGCCGGAGATTGTTGATGTGAACCTGCCCTCTGCGGGAGTCTTCCACAACCTGATGATCGTGGCGATCCGGAAGTCTTATGCGGGGCATGCGCGAAAAGTCATGAGCGGGATATGGGCAATGGGACAAGCCATGTTTACGAAGTGCATTATTGTCGTCGACGAGGACTGCAACGTTCATGACCTGACAGAGGTCACACTGAGAACGGCGAATAACATCGACCCGGAGCGCGATATTCAGTTTACGCTAGGGCCAGTTGACTCGCTTGATCACGCAAGCCGGCTGCCAAACTATGGGTCCAAGATGGGGGTCGACGCTACCCGTAAGTGGGCCGCAGAGGGATTTAGCAGGCCATGGCCGCAGATGCTTGCCATGCCCTCCGAAGTGAAGCACAGAATCGATGCGATCTGGTCGAAGCTGGCAATTGGCTGAGGTCTCCGCGGGAACTTGCGGCGCCTCAGCCCTTTACCAGCGCCCGGATTGTCGGTGCGGCTGAGACTGCACCTTTCAGGTCGGGATCTTCATCCATGAGCGCAACCACCGAACGCGTGATCTGCTGGTCAATCTGCGAGCCCTGTCGTAACTCTACGGGATAGCGGATATAAAGTTGCAGGGAGCCTTCGACGAGCTGCAGTCGCGAGTCGATTGCAGGCGCGGGAATCGGTGAATCCATCCAGGCTTCAACCTGCCGATGCTGGCTCTCAATTCGAGGTTTGTACGTGTCATAAACCTCTTCTACCAACTTCCGAAGTTGATCTGAGGCCTGACTGTAATTGGCAGTAAGCGCAAGCTTCACTGAGAGCTCATGCCATCCATACTCGGCACCCGGCATCTGCCGGTAGAGCGGGGTACCCGATTGGAACAGAACGGAGTTCGCGAAGATAGCCACGCGACCAGTCGGCTGAAGCTCGGTTCCGCTGCCAGCCAACTCCATCATGTAAAACCTGACAAGACCCACGTCGATCACATCCCCGGTGACCCCAGCCACTGTAATGCGATCCCCGACGCGTACTCCATAACGGCCCACAATAAAGAAGTAGGCTGCGACAGAGAGAAGAATGGTCTGCAACCCGACAGCAATGCCGGCAGTAATAAAACCGGCGAACGTGGCGAGGGAATTAAATTGCGTCACAAAGCCGAAGATGATGATTAAGCCGCTCATGAACCCGATTACGACGCGGCGAGTGATCATCAGCTGGCGACGGCGGCGAATGTCGTGAATGTAACGAGTCGTAGCTCGTTGCCAGAGATTGCTGAGAACGAAAAGAATACCGAGCGCAATCGCTATCTCAACCACTTTGAGCAGCAACTGCCGGAGAACCTCACGGTACTCGGAATCAACGACGGCTCGCCAGGCAAGTAGATTCGCCCGGCTCTGTTCAAGCGTGATGATCTCCTGTGTCAGGGGAACGAGCGCCGAAGAGAGCGCGTTGAATGTAGAGGTGACGGTGTCATAGCGGCGGCGAACCGCCTGAATATCGGTCGCGAGTGCAGCACTCTTTGCCGAGTTGACCGCAGCTATGGTCGCGCCGTTCTGATCTTCGATCTCCTGCGAAAGAACTTGACCGTTTGAGATCACGTAGCGGACCAGCTTTGCGAGCGGCTTTCGGAACTCCATCGCCTGCTCATGCAAACTGTCCGTTTCAGCTACCCACGTATCGATGGAATGGCGTGTCGCCAGCAGTTGGAAGAGAACGACAGCCTGTGTGCTAACGCCGGACGATCTGGCAGCGCTTAAGTTCTCAAGTGGTGCAGCGGCAAAGGGCTTCATTTTGTCGACTACAAGCTCTGGGACGCTCCGCCTCAAGCGCTCGATATCACCAGAAAGTCCGCCGTTCATCTCAGCGTCGGTAGTCACAACGATCTTGCGCAGGGAGTCACTCATCGCTTGATAGAGCTCGATTCCGCCCTCCGTTTCCTCTTGTTGCTGTTGCAGGGCAGCGCGCTGCTTTGGTTTTGCCACTTCAAGATGCTGGTTGATGGCTTGCAATTGCGTCTTGAGATCGGTAAGTCGCTGCGTGATGCTGGCGCGCACTGCCTGCAGTTTCTGTGCTTCGCCTTCAGCCGGAGCTGAAGCCGGTGCGCCACTCTGCTTTGCGAAGGCGGCAAGCAGGGAAGCTTCCGCGCGGCTGGATTCGAAAGCAAGGTCTGCAACCTGCGTGGCCTGCGAGAGCGCCTGGTCGCGATACAACATGTCACTGGGCTCCCCAACCTTCTGTATCGGCGTAACCGCTAATCGAAAGATCCGCACGACGGCGTTCAAGTGGTTGAGGACAGCTGCACTTCGATTCTGCAGATCAAAGTCTTTCGGCGGCGGCAGAACCGTGTTTGCGGAGATAGCATGGCTCGGCTGCACGGCCAGTGAGGTAACCGGCGACGCCGGCGAACTGGCTTGCGAATACGCGAAATGGGCAGATGAGAACAGTAGGAGGCAAGCAAAGATACTCGACGCCACTGGCTGCGCGATGAGCGGAGCGGGAAGTGAAGCTTTTCTCTTGAATCCAATGGACGCCAAAGTAAACCTTGATCCTGTTGTTTTTGCGAAGACCATGCGTGGAGGATGATGCACTTCGCAGTTAGTTGATTATGACAAGCGTCAAGGAGAGCAGGTTGCGTACCCATCGAGCTGGACGCCGATCACTGCGGCTGACCAACTTGAACTGTCCATCGTTTCCAAGATCATGTCCGTCGATACGGGTTGCGACCATCATGCTGGAACCAGTAAGGTCGGGTTCTGCTTCTGATCCGGAGTAAATTACGAAGTAGAAGTCGGTACCTTGCGCACGGATGTAGCTTCGAAGAAGCATAGGTTGCGTGTCCTTGGTGAATGGAAGGCCGCCTGCGGTTAACAAGTCGGCGACGGCAACTCCGGTATACACCTCGTCCCGATTGGAGTGGATGTTGTGAACCGTCATGGTGCTCTGGCGCATTCGAGCGAGATCTGCTGGCGAGAGCTGCCTAGACACGCCTCCGAGTGTGAGGGTAAGCGCTGCTGAGCGTTCCACTGGCCCGTGCTGCATCGCCGCTAGAGCCGGTGCAAGCGAGGAGGCCGCCACTGCGAGCACAGCGTAATGGAAAGCTTTTACGACACCGGAAGCAAAGGTCGTCATCTCGTTATCCTACTGGTGATCGACTCTGAGGGCGGTCTGAGCGAAAAATTCCAGTCTGAGGATGGAGCTATACTACAAAATATGTCGATTGTTCAGAACGTCGCTGCGATTGCCAAGGGTATGAGTATCACTCTCAAGGAGGCCTTCCAGCCGACCGAGGTGGAGAACTACCCTGACGGAAAAGGACCAATGCGGGGCGCGAAGTTTGAACAGCGCTTTCGCGGGAAGCACCAGTTGCAACGAGATGAGAATGGTTTGGAGAAGTGTGTCGCCTGTTTCCTATGCGCCGCAGCCTGCCCATCCAACTGCATCTATATCGAGGCTGCAGAGAACACCGAAGAAGTGCGTATTTCCTCTGCAGAGCGTTACGCCAAGGTTTACAACATTGATTACAACCGCTGTATCTTTTGTGGATATTGTGTTGAAGCTTGCCCCACCGACGCGATCACTCACGGGCATGGCTTTGAGCTGGCGTCTCTTAATGCGACAAATTTGGTAATGCGGAAAGAAGATATGCTGGTTCCTATCTCTTCGCTACCGGATAATGTTCGTTCAGAGAGGGATCAGGAAGAGATCCTCTCCTAAGTTCCTCCTTATGCCTTCTGATAACGCTCCGAAGCCAGCCATCCTCCACATATGTCGACGTGAAACGCTTCGCCCCCTGCGAGATCAAATCCTGCGTCTCGCAGGGTTCCTTGTAGATTCGACCATTAGCGCTACAGAGGGTCTCTCAATGTTCTGGGGACGGCAGTATGACCTTGTCCTGGTGGATGTTGAAGGTGAGTCGGGTATTGGGGAAGCGGAACACCTTTGTTCCGAGATCAAGACGGCACAGCATACGCAAAAGGTAGCCTTCGTTTGCAACTGGCGTGTTGCTACCCTGACGGACTGTCCTGACGAGATTCTCAGAACGGAGTTCGACCCGGCCGCCTTCGTCGCCGGAGTAAAGGTCGCGGTGCAAACGTACTAGCTTGCCAGCAGCGTTTTGCGAACCACTGGGTGGTGTGCTACAACTGATTCATTCCAGTCTGCCTCGGCAGATTTGATTTCATGCAGAGTGGTTGAGGGACGAGCCCTACGACGCCACGACAACCGGACAGAATACTTCGTACCGGTGTCAACTCTCTCCTGGAAACAGGGAACATGAGATTCGGAGCGCGCAGCGCTAAGTGTATGTTGGCTGCATCCCGTCTTTCCCTTCCTTGGCCGATCTCCGGCACCCAGTTTGAGTCAGCGTCCTAGATGCCAGACCCCTCTCCCCTGGAGAGTGCAATGGCGTATTCCTGTAAGACGTACGAGCTTCGCTGTAACGAGTGTGGTAAGGCTTTTGGCAACCAACCAATCTCTGCTTGTGACGTCTGCCTGGCTCCCTTGGAAGTTCATTACGATTTGGAGAGTATTCGACCTCAGGTAACGCGAGCATCCATTGCTGCTGGACCTTTTAACATCTGGCGGTACAAGGCATTACTCCCGATCCCCGATGGCTATGAGCCGGACCTGCCGGTTGGGTTCACGCCCCTAGTGCGAGCCCGGGCTCTTGGCAAGCGGGTAGGAACGGATCACCTGTACATCAAGAACGACGCCGTGTGTTTCCCCACATTGTCCTTTAAGGACCGAGTCGTAGCTGTGGCCTTGGCCAATGCACAAGCCTTTGGCTTCACGACGGTCGGCTGCTCGTCAACGGGTAACTTGGCGAATGCCGTTGCGGCGCAAGCCGCCCGGCTGGGACTCAAAGCCACAATTTTGGTTCCCTCTGATCTAGAGCCCGCGAAAATTCTTAATACCCTGGTGTATGGGGCCCGCCTGATTCGAGTTGAGGGTAACTACGATCATGTGAACCGCTTATGCACTCAGATTGCTGAGGAATACCCGTGGGGCTTCGTCAACGTAAATCTGCGGCCATACTATGCGGAGGGATCGAAGACGGTCGGTTACGAGATCGCTGAGCAACTCGGCTGGCGACTACCTGATAACGTGGTCTGTCCCATGGCCGGAGGTTCACTCATACGGAAGATTCGAAAGGCATTCAGCGAACTCGTGAGTCTCGGCCTGGTGGAGGAGAAGCTTGTCCGATTCTTCGGCGCGCAGGCAACAGGGTGCTCGCCGATCTCCCAATCAGTCAAACAAGCCCTGGATTACATCGAACCGCAGCGCCCAAACACCATCGCTCGCTCGCTCGCTATCGGTAACCCCGCGGATGGACCGGCAGCCTCCAAGATGATTCGAAGTACGGGAGGTTACGCCGAGGATGTCTCCGACGTGGAGGTGATCGCGGGCATTCAGGAACTCGCGGAGACGGAAGGGATCTTTACCGAAACAGCCGGTGGGGTGACGACCGCTGTGACAGCTCGCCTCTGTGCCGACGGGCGAATCTCGCCAGACCAGACGACCGTGTCCGTAATCACCGGTAATGGCCTGAAAACGACGGACGCTCTCTCAGGTCGCTACGCAACAGAACGTAGCATCCGCCCGCGTCTTGCAGATTTCTCTACTTACCTTAACGAACTGGACCAGGTCAGAGGACGCGAACTTGTGGAAGCAGGAGCATGCTAATGACTATTCAGGTCACATTGCCGACAGCCTTCACGCGGCACACCGAAGGCAAAAAGACGTTCGATTCCGCCGCAAAGAATCTTCCAGGGCTGCTCACTGACATCGACCAGACCTTTCCAGCGCTGGCGGCACAGATCAAAGATGAACAGGGTCAGCTTCGCCGATTCATCAACATTTACGTAAACGACGAAGATATTCGCTTCTTGGGCGGGGAAGCCTACGCCTTCCAGGATGGGGATGAAGTTATGCTGATTCCGTCGATCGCAGGGGGCAGATGAGACGAAACCGAAAGAATGGAACGAGCGCGGCATTGGGCAGCATGCGCAAGCAACGATCTTCCTGCATTAATGCTCATACGAAGGGTAATCATCCTGCGTTTATACGCTGCACTGGAAAGTGGGTTCTTCTATGTTCCTGATCCTCGCGGTCGTTCTCTTGGTTTTGTGGATTGGTGGGTTTTTTGTTATGCACGTAAGCAGTTTCGCAATTCATCTGCTGATTTTATTTGCCATCATCTCCCTCATCATGAATTTTGTCACTGGGCGGCGAGCATAGATCTAAGGCTTATTAAAGCCTGACCTGAAGCAAAAGACCGAGCCAGATGGCTCGGTCTTTTGCTTCAGGAATTAGGTTCTTCACTGACGCGCTTGCGACGAAGTGTGCTCGACTAGTGGTGGAATGACGTTTGCAAGTGCTTGTGGGGTTTCTTCTTGAAGCTCGGGAAGAGGCGTTTCGAGCGCGACCTGAAGCACTTGATCCATTTCATTGACGAAATGCAACTTCATGGAGCTCTTCAGCAGCTCAGGAAGATCTGCAATGTCCTTCCGATTCTGCTCAGGGACAATTACCTCAAAAATGCCCGCACGGTGTGCCGCAAGAAGTTTCTCTTTCAAACCTCCGATTGGAAGTACCTTGCCGCGAAGTGTAATCTCGCCAGTCATCGCAATATCACGTCGCACCTTGATCTTGGTCAGCGCACTCGCGAGCGCCGTTGCCAAAGTTATGCCGGCAGATGGCCCGTCTTTTGGGATGGCTCCCTCAGGCACATGAACGTGAATGTCCAGATTGCGATAAAAGTCTTTCTGCAAGCCAAGATGATGCGATCGAGACCGAATATAACTGAGAGCCGCCTGTGCAGATTCCTGCATTACCTCCCCGAGTTGACCCGTAGTCGTGAGCTTGCCGCGACCGTCAAGCACCTGAACCTCAGTCTGGAGTATGGTGCCGCCGACCTCTGTCCACGCAAGACCGGTAACCAGTCCAACTTCACTCTTCTCTTCGGCAACTGAGTCGCGAAACTTAGCAACTCCGAGTAGGTCAGAAAGGTTTTCTACCGTTACCGTTTCGTGGTGTTCTGCACCATTTTTTACCACCCGTCGGGCGACCTTTCTCGCCACGTTTCCAACTTCACGTTCCAAATTACGAACACCAGCTTCACGGGTGTATCCGCGGATGATCTGCTTCAACGAGTCATCCTCGAATTGAATTTGACTCTCGGTGAGGCCAGCCCCTTCCCGCTGCTTCTTGAGCAGGTATTGTTTGGCGATCTCTAGCTTTTCCAACTCGGTATAGCCGTGTAGACGAAGGATCTCCATGCGATCCTGAAGCGGTCCCGGAATCGTGTGAAGTACGTTTGCCGTCGCAACAAATAGGACTTGAGACAGATCGTACTCGACGTCAAGATAGTGATCCTGGAACGCGGTGTTCTGCTCCGGATCCAAAACTTCCAGCAAAGCGCTCGCTGGATCGCCTCTGAAATCTGACGCCATCTTATCGATTTCATCCAGCATGAAGACGGGGTTCTTTGTGCCTGCCTTTTTCATGTTCTGGATAATCTGACCAGGAAGCGCGCCAATGTAGGTTCGGCGATGACCTCGAATTTCGGCTTCATCGCGGACGCCACCCAAAGACATACGAATAAACTTCCGCCCAGTCGCCTTCGCAATCGACATCCCCAAGGAAGTCTTGCCGACACCTGGAGGTCCAACAAAGCACAAGATCGAACCCTTGGGATTCTTTACGAGTTGCCGAACGGCGAGGAACTCGAGAATGCGTTCCTTGATCTTTTCAAGCCCATAGTGATCTTCGTTCAGGATCTGCTCTGCATGATCGATCGATCGTATCTCTTTCGATCTCTTACGCCATGGTACGGCGAGGAGCCAGTCAAGATAGTTGCGCGACACCGTGGATTCTGCCGACATGGGGGGCATGGCTTCAAGCTTCTTAATTTCTTGCAAGCTCTTTTCGAGAACGTCCTTTGGCATGCCCGCCGTTTCGATCTTCTTCCTTAACTCGTCGAATTCACTTTTCTCGCCTCGGCCAAGTTCCTTTTGGATGGCTTTGATCTTCTCGTTGAGGTAGTACTCCTTCTGTGCTTTTTCCATCTGCCGCTTGACTCGGGACTGGATCGTACGATCAACATTCAGCTTCTCAATGGCCACATCAAGCGTGTCAGCAACTCGTGCAAGCCGCTCTTCCGTGTCGAAGACATCGAGCAATTGCTGCTTCTCTTCAATCGACAACTGCAGATTGGCAGCGATCGTATCCGCCAGCTTTGCTGGCTCATCTGTACGAACACTCGCCGCCATCGTTTCGTAATTAAGGGACTGTTGAAGCTTCACATACTGCTCAAACAGAGTCGTCACGCGCTGCATAGTCTGTTCGATTTGTGGTGTCATCTCCGGAACAGCGCCCAGTGTCCTCACCGTCGCGACAAAAAAGCCATCTTCATCATTGACTTCACTGGCACGGGCTCGCTCGACACCTTCAACGAGGACCTTTATGTTGCCGTCCGGCATCTTTACACTCTGCACGATGTTGCCGATCGTACCGGTCTGAAAGATATCGCTCGCGGTGGGTTCGTCCACGGAAGCGTCATGCTGGGTTGCCAGGAAGATCTTCCTGTCCCCATTCAACGCCTCTTCCAGTGCTCGAACGCTGGACTCACGTCCGACGACAAACGGCGTCATCATGTACGGGAAGATAACCATGTCCCGGATCGGCATCATCGGCAGCTTGCGGACGTCACCGGCGAGAACTTCTTTGGATTGGTTCGTCATAGATCTCCTCCAAATAAGACGTTTGCCGCTCAGGAACGGTGCAACGGCTCATAGCTTCCAGTGATTGTACTTCCTCGTTTACTGACGGGAGCCATAGACGGTCAGTTGCGACAAGGCTCGCTTGAGCAGATGAATACTTGGGCCCACGGGTAGCGTAAATAGAAGGCGAAGGGCTCCGCATTATGCGGAGCCCTTCGGCACGAGCCTGCTCGTCCATCCGGTTACCCGGCCTTCTCCAACAGGGTGTGCAAAGTTAGCGAGCGCTTTTGAACCATCTCCGCCGTAATAGAGAGCTCCTTAACTTTCTTGTTCCCCGGGACGTAGTACATCAGGTCAAGCATAAGTTCCTCCAGAATCATCCTGAGACCTCGAGCTCCAACCTTCCGTTCTAACGCTTCGCGGGCGATCTCACCGGCTGCATCCTCAGTGAAAGTCACCTTGACCCCTTCGAATTCAAAAAGCTTACTGTACTGCTTGAGGATCGCGTTCCGCGGTTTGGTCAGGATATCGATAAGTGCAGCTTCATCCAGTTCGTCAAGCACACCCATCACTGGTAGACGACCGACAAACTCAGGTATTAGGCCGTATTTCAGCAAATCCTGGGGTTGAGCTTGCCGCAGCAGCTCAGAATCGCGCTGTGCACGGATAGGAGTCACATCCCCATCCTTCGCCTCGACTTCGCCAACGGCTTTGAATCCTAGCGCCTTTTTGCCAACTCGACGGCCGATAACCTTCTCTAGGCCGACAAAAGCTCCGCCGCAGATAAAAAGAATATTCGTTGTATCAACCGCAGTAAATTCTTGGTGAGGATGCTTGCGACCTCCCTGCGGGGGCACGTTTGCAACCGTACCTTCGAGAATTTTTAAGAGTGCCTGCTGTACTCCCTCACCGGAGACATCACGTGTGATCGATGGATTCTCGTCTTTGCGTCCGATCTTGTCAATCTCGTCGATGTAGATGATGCCGCTTTGTGCCCGAGCCACATCCCCATCAGCAGCCTGCAGGAGCTTGAGGATGATGTTCTCAACGTCTTCTCCGACATAACCCGCTTCGGTAAGAGTCGTTGCGTCTACGATTGCGAACGGAACATCGAGCATCTTTGCTAAGGTATGTGCCAGCAGAGTCTTCCCGGAACCCGTTGGGCCGACAAGAAGGATGTTGGACTTGGCGAGCTCCACATCATTGCCACGAGTCTTATTCATCTGAATGCGCTTGTAGTGGTTGTAGACCGCTACCGCTAGCTTCTTCTTTGTCTGCTCTTGCCCAATCACGTATTCGTCAAGAAACGCTTTCACCTCTTGGGGCTTGGGAAGGTGGGCGGGAGCCGTACCTGGCTGCGCCTCGCTCCGATCATCTTCCAAAATCGAATTGCACACGGCCACGCACTCATCGCAGATGTATGCACGCGGATAGTCAGAAGGTGAGGAGATAAGCTTCGCAACGGAATCCTGCGATTTGTGGCAGAACGAACAGCGGAGAGAATCGTCGGAACCGCGTGATGTCTTCATAGCGAGGCTGTACTCCCGAAAGACCAAACTCAAGTGCTTATTTCAGTTTACACCGTGAAGCGAATACAGTGCGGCGATGTGGTTACCGGCTTTGAGTACCGAACTCGCGTCGAAAGAAGAGGTCCGAAGATCCGGACCTCTTCTTTCTTTATGTTTGTTGCCTACACTCGAGGGCGATCGATGATGTCGTCGATCAAGCCGTATTCCTTTGCCTGAGCTGCGGTCATGATGAAATCGCGATCAGTGTCCCGTTCTATCTGTTCGAGGGACTGGCCGGTGTGCTCCGCCGTCTTTTTGTTCATGATCTCGCGCAGTCGCAGGATCTCACGGGCGTGTATGTCGATCTCAGTAGCTTGCCCGCTGATGCCGCCGCCCATGATAAGAGGCTGGTGAATCAGAATACGAGCGTTCGGCAAAGCAAACCGCTTGCCTTTGTTGCCAGCCATCAAAAGGAAAGCTCCCATGCTTGCTGCTTGGCCAATACATAAGGTTTGCACATCGTTTTTGATATATTGCATGGTGTCGTAGATCGCCATGCCTGCCGTAATCGAGCCGCCTGGAGAGTTGATGTAGAGCTGAATATCCTTTTCGGGGTCTTCTCCGCTGAGGAAAAGTAGCTGTGCAATGATCACGTTCGCGATATTGTCATCAATCGGAGTTCCCAGGAAGATAATGTTGTCGCGCAGCAGACGACTGTAGATGTCATAGGCACGCTCGCCTCGACTCGTCTGCTCGATCACCATCGGTACTAATCCCATCGTTCTCACTTCCTTCTCAGCGATTGCTGTGTTGTTCGTCCCCTGTAATTGGCTGAAAACGGCTTCGCTTCAGGACGCAAGCTTCTCGAAGATCACCGTACCGGTCCGCTCCCGACGCATCTGCTCGCGGATCCTAACAAGGCCACCATCCTTAGCCAGCCGTTCCCGAAGAACCTCGAGCGGCTCTCGAGACTGAATTGAAAGGAGCAGCAATTCGCGATCGAACTCTTCTTCGCTGATCTCAATCTTTTCAGCCTCAGCCAGCTTGTCGAGGATCATGGATGCTTTTACCTCATTGACCGCCTGATCACGTTGTGCTTCACGCAGCCGGGCAAAATCGAGCTTTCGCATCTCTTCTGCTTGCATCCCTTGCTGGGCAAGAGCACGAAGTCCGCGGTCCAAACGGGCTTCGATCTGCTGCTGTACAAAAGATTCAGGCACGGGGAACTGGAAACGTCCGATAAGCTGCTCAAGCAACTCATCCTTGGCACGCCCTTCCAGGGCTGCCTTCTTTCGCTCCGCTGCCATCTCTCGGAGCTTGCTCTCGAACTCTTCGAAGCCCTCATATGGACCTAACTGCTTTGCGAACTCGGCATCACGCTCGGGTAGTGATTTCCGCTTGATCGCCTTAATGGTGACGTCATAGGCAACGGTGCGCCCCGCCAAACGCGGCTCGCCGAACTCGGCGGGATAGTCAGCTTCAAAGCGAAGTTCCTGACCCTTCGTTGCTCCCCGAAGTGCCTCATTGAAGGCGGGCAGCGTATTCGTTCCACCAACTTCAATCAGAACGTCTTCGCCGACAATAGGTTCGGTCAAGGAAGTATTCTCCGTACCTTCTTCGCTTCCTGTCTGCGCCGGATCCTTCATCTCACCTTTAAATTCAATTTCGGCCCAATCGCCATCCGCAAGCGGGCGATCTTCCTCAATCGTCTCCACTGTGGAGTAGCCGTCCAGGACGCGGTCGAGTTCTGCCTTGTACTCGGCATCGGTTAAGACGACCTCTGGACGCTTCACGGAGATGTCGTCATAACCCGTGATATCGAACTCCGGGCGTACCTCGAAGGTGGCGGTAAAACGAAGCGGCTGCCCGTCCTGCAACAGCAGATTGGTTAGCTGCGGTTCGGATACAGGCTGCAGGTTTCCCTCATCAAGCGCCTTCCGGAAGCGTTCCGTGACTAGACCTTCGAGGACCTCCTGCCGCACCTCCTTGCTGAACTTTGATCGAACCAGCGACTCTGGAACTTTGCCGGCACGAAAACCTGGAATTCGCGCCAGCTTCTGGTAGCGCTTGATTACCTGGCGAAAGCTGTCGCTCACCTGAGTGGCATCTGCCTCAACGCTGATCTCGCGGGTCAACTCAGGATTCATCTGAGGGGCATGGGTGTGAACATGGCTATCTTCGTGCGTGTGTTCGTGATGCTCCGGTGCTGCCTGGCTGTCGATAGGGTTCTCTGCCGGTGCGGTCAAGTCGGTCGTCTCATTCACAGTCAAATCATGCCTTCCGGGGAAGAGAAGTGCGCCTTCGCATTATCCTACGTGGTCGCCGAACCCCACGTCCCACTTTACGAGCCTTGCACCGAGGGGGTCAAACCGGACGGTTTCACTGGCGACTCAGAGCGTCGGTTTGCTGTTTTCAGAGGTCGCAAAAACCTCCATCCGGATTCGCCATTGGAGTGTCTGTCCCGGCTGCAAGACATTGATGCCTCCAAAGTCATCGCTAGCCCAAACACGACTAAAAGGATCGTCATAATTCGTCTGAAAACCGATCGTTATCTTGTTATCACCCCGAGCCGAGTGCACGTGGACCGCTCGAACTTGTGGAGTCATCGCTGTCATCCGGATGCCAATGCCGCTTCGTGGATCTCTTAGCTCAAGAACCGGGCCATTGTCGAGAAACCCTGAGCGCAGGTCAACGAAAGTATCGTCAAGATCCAGATCACGCAGCAGTTTCCCCGCACGATCTGTGAAGTCCAGAGATGTTCCTGAGACAGGGGATAGCTTGCCAGTTGCCCGGCCATCCCGTATTTCCTCCCGGCCCTCTGCGGGTAGACGTAGTTTGACGCCAGTCCGTGTGCCGCCAGGAAAAAGAAGCTGTGGGCGCCAACCAAGACCGAAGGGGACGGGCTCTTTCCCTTCGTTCCGCGCAACCAACTTCAAGTCGAAGGCTCGACTGCTGAGAAGAGCCGTCACGGAGATGCTCGTCTGCGACGGCCAGCGCCCCCCGAAATTGCTCGCCACAAAGCTCCCTTGTACAGTGCCTCCGTCCGGCAGGACGTTCTGCTTCACCGAATCGGCCTCTGTCTTCAGCAAAAGTCCACCGCGACTCAACGCCGTCTCTCCTTCATGATCATTCACCGGAAAGAACAAGGGACGCCCATGCCATACGGCGGAGATCTGCGCCGGATCAATACCCGGTGCGCCGGATACGAACCCACCCCACGGAGCCTCTATCGGCGAGCCCAATCGAAGACTTTGGACCCCATTTGCGTCGGTCTCAACGCCGGGCATCAGCTTAGCGGCGTCTTCTAGTGAGGGCGCCGCAAGGAGCGGAATCGCGCCTCGGCCGGGGACCGATAGCATAATCTGCAGCACGTTCAAGCCGCGGCCGGGCAGCAATGTCGCTGAAAGGAACTCTGGCGTCGTCCCCTCTGCAAGCAACGTGCGTTGCATAACTACGGCTTCCTGACCGCCTGGCATAGGCGGTAACTCAACCTGCGTTGTCCCCATAGCTTTTAACTCAGTTTTGAGTCGGCGAAATCTGCCGTGCAGATGGGCAATATAGCCGACCAGGAACACGAGCAGCGCGCCTACTGCGAGTAAGGCCAGGACAGAAGACCTGTTCTCTCGCATCCATCTCCACAGCCGCTGTCTTCGTTTTGCAAGGTTTCCCGCAAGCAGCTTCACATACATCCGACTAAGTCTTGGGTCTTCCATTGGCACCATCCGCTTCGGGATTCTACGTTGAGCGGGACCACGCTCGTCGACTCAAGTCAGCAATCGTCGCACCACGGTGCGAAAGCGAACGAACCTTTCATTCATCTCTTGAATCACAGCCTTGCGTACAGCATGTAAGAGGTGCAAAGTATGAGTGCTAAAGGCTCGGTGGCGATTCTTCATCCCCTACGATAAAAGTGAAGATCCGCCGTCGGTTGCGGAAGGGAATTGGCCAAGCGGCGATTACCTGGAAAGTCCGGGCGACCACCTGAAGGGCCAGGCTGAGCGTCTGAGTCACGATGCACCAGCAGCGCTTAGACCAACGAAGGACTATGTAGAAAACGCGGCTAACGCAGTGGATGACACGGCAGACTCTGCTTGCAGCAAACAAAGTATCTGGTGTGAGCATCCGCCGTGACGGACGACGACAGTGGGGAATAGAAAGCCCCGGCAGTCACGCCGGGGCCAGTGAGTTAGCTGTGCTCACGCTAAACGAGAGAAAGAGCCAATCCGCCCACCCGTTGATCTCCATCGGATGAGATCGGGCGATAGAAGAGCTGATTGTTGTCGAGGTAGACCTCAAGAAACGCAGGTCGCTGGTTGATAGCACCAGCAATCAGCGCCTCTGAAAGAGGATCCTCGACATAGCGCTGCAGAGCACGCCGCAGCGGTCTTGCGCCGTAGCTCCGATCCGTCAGGGTCTTCTCGAGAATCCACTTCTTCGCATCGTCATTCACACTGATTGTGATCGCCTTGTGTACAAGATTCGCGTTCAGTTGCTGGACGAGCAACTCGAGAATCTGCATCAGATCGACATCGCTCAGTGCAGTGAAAATAATCACCTCATCCAAACGATTCAGGAATTCAGGGTTAAAGGTTCGCTTTACCTCCCCCTTAACCATCTCCTCCATCTTCTCGAGAACGACATCTTCGACTCGCGATTGGAACCCGAGTCCCTCACGCTTCATGAGGTGCTTCGCCCCGATGTTCGAGGTCATAATCAGAATCGTATTCTTGAAGTCGACAGTATTTCCCAACCCGTCGGTTAGCTGGCCGTCTTCAAACACCTGCAGAAGCAGGTTGAAGACGTCCGGATGAGCCTTTTCGATCTCGTCGAGAAGAACCACAGAGTACGGACTGCGCTTTACGCGTTCCGTAAGCTGCCCGCCTTCTTCGTAACCGACATACCCCGGAGGTGACCCAATCAGCTTAGAAACGGAGTGTTTTTCCATAAACTCGGACATATCAAAGCGGATAAGTGATTTCTCACTCCCGAAGAGGAACTGCGCGAGCGTACGTGCCATCTCGGTCTTGCCGACGCCAGTTGGTCCAAGGAACAGGAAACTGCCGATTGGACGTGCCGGGTTTTTGAGACCAGCACGCGACCGACGGATTGCACGCGCGAGAGCGCTAATTGCCTTTTCCTGGGAGATGACGCGTTTGTGAAGTTCCTCCTCAACACGCAAGAGCCGTTGCGTCTCCTCCTCTTTGAGAGATGTGATCGGCACTCCGGTCCAGCGACTAACGACATCCTCGATATCCTCACGAGTCACTATTCCAGCCGACGAATCGTCCAGGTGGTACTTGTCCCGCAGAAGACGAAGGTTCTCGCGTTCTTTCCGCTCTTCATCCGAATAGAAACGCGCCTTCTCAAACTCGTGGTTCGCAATTGCATTCTCCATGCGGTGCACGATGAACTTGATTCGCTTCTGCACCTCCGTCAATTCTCCAGGAAGGGAGGTCTGACGGAGTTTGACGCGCGCACCTGCTTCATCGATCAGATCGATAGCCTTGTCAGGCAGAAACCGATCTGGGATGTAGCGACTCGAATGAGAGACCGAGAATGAGATTGCGTCGTCGGTATAGCTGACGGCATGGAACTTCTCGTATTTCTCCTTGATACCCATGATGATCTTCACGGCATCTTCTTCATTTGGAGGTGGCACCTTCACCGCTTGGAAACGCCGCTCGAGCGATCGATCCTTCTCGATGGACTTGCGGTACTCTGCTGGTGTTGTGGCTCCAATGCATTGAATTTCACCCCGGCTGAGAGCTGGCTTCAGAATGTTCGCAGCATCAAGCGACCCTTCGGCTGAACCGGCACCCACAAGCGTATGAAGTTCGTCAATGAAAACGATAGAATTCTGATTTTCCATCAGCTCTTTCATAATCGTTTTCAGCCGCTCTTCGAACTGCCCACGATACTTCGTCCCCGCCACAATAAGAGAGAGATCGAGTGCTAGTACCTTCTTATCTGCGAGAAAGCTCGGGACTTCGCCATCGGCGATCTTTTGCGCGAGACCCTCAACGATTGCCGTCTTCCCGACGCCTGGCTCACCAATAAGAACCGGGTTGTTCTTCGTCCGGCGGCAAAGGATTTGAATCACCCGATCGACCTCTGTATCGCGGCCCACCAAAGGATCGAGCTGTTGATCCATAGCGGACTGGGTCAAGTCCCGGCTAAACTCCGCCAGCATGCTTTGTTCCTGCCTGCCTCCGCCTGCCTGCTTGCCTTGTGCGGGCGCCTTTTCCTGGGTTGTGCGCTGTAACTCCTCCCGAATCGTCGGCAGGCGTAAACCACGCTCCGTGAGGATCTCCGCGGCAAAGCACTTCTCCTCGCGCAGCAGGCCCAGAAGCAGGTGCTCAGTGCCAATATGCTTGTGACTCAGGCGCTCGGCTTCTTCAGCAGCATAGGCCAGAACACGTTTGCACTCATTTGAGAGTGGCAGGTCAACTGAGGTTGAGACCTTCTCCCGTATCGTTGTATGTTGTTCAATCTGTTTGCGAATTGATTCTACTGACGTGTGCGACCGCAGAAAGCGGTTTGTCAGTGCCTTGTCCTCACGCAGGAGACCAAGCAAAAGATGCTCAGTCTCGATATAGGGCGACCCAAACTGGCTCGCCTCGTAGCGCGCGAAGAAGATCACCCGTCGCGCCTTCTCCGTATAGCGTTCGAACATGTTTTCCCCTTCCAGCCTTTGGCCCGACTGGACCTTGCCAGTCAACCATTAATGATGCTGCACCACCCCGGTTGGCTCCAGACCGGGGCACCAGGCTGCTCGGCAGAGCATCCATCCTGCACCTCTAAGTGTAGACCCCTGCACTACAAGATGAAATCACTGCAAATCTACCGCAACCGTACCGCAAAGCTGAGTTCGGCGGTGTACAAAGTGGGCACAATCCCACTATCGGTGTAGTCCTTGGTACCTCAGGAACGTGAGGAAGGTGAGTGGGCCGGGAACTCACTACAGATTGAGTCGCTTGTGGAGGAATAAAGCCGTCCTTTGCGTAGCATCAACATTCGGTCACATCGCTGCGCAAACCCCGTGTTGTGCGTTACGAGAACGCTGGCTAGACCGGTCGCGACATGCAGGCGCTGGAGCAAGTCGAAAACCGCCTCAGAAGTTCCTTCGTCAAGGTCACCGGTTGGTTCATCGGCAAGTAGGATTTTTGGCTCGGTCACCAAAGCTCGCGCGAGGCTTACGCGTTGTTGCTCACCCCCGCTGAGTTCGCCAGAGCGGTGGTCCGCCCGGTCAGTCAGCCCAACAGCACCCAACCAATGTTCAGCCCGGTCGAGAGCCGGGCGGCGGCGCAAGCCTCCCGCCATCAGCGGCAGCGCGACATTCTCAAGAGCCGTAAACTCCGGCAAAAGATAGTGAAACTGCCATACGTACCCAATCTCACGATTGCGGAAGACCGCAGCTTGTCGTTCAGACATCCCGCTAAGCCTCTGATCGCCATACCAGACATCGCCTGTCGTCGGCCGATCCAGGGCTGCGAGTAAATGCAGTAGGGAACTCTTGCCCACACCACTCTCCCCGACAATCGCCACGAGTTCGCCCGCACAGAGTTCAAAATCAAGGTCGTTGAAGAGCTGAAGTTCCCTGCGCTCAGATCGAGAGGTGAGCGTATATCGTTTTGCGAGTTTGTTCGCCCGAAGAACAACGGTGGGCGACACCTTTTCAGCTTCGGTGATCATGAAATCTCCTCGCTGGGAAGAATCTGCCCTGGCTCGTCGGCTGTTGCTATAGCAGCAGCGTTCGATTCCATCTTCGCGACGTGGCCATTGCCGCCCGCCTTCAAAGGATCCCACTGCGAGTGAAAGGTAATGCCTAAACGGTTCCAAGCATTAATGCTGGTAATGGCTATCGTGAGGTCGACGATCTCCTTCTCCGAGAAGTGCTCCCGGAGCGACGCATATTCCCTGTCTGTTGCGCGATGAGTCTGGATTTCGGTAATGGCTTCCGCCCACTCCAGAGCCGCGCGTTGGCGATGCGTGAAGGCATTTGAGTCACGACATCTTGCAACCGCGTCAATGACGCTCTCAGGCTCATGGATCCTTTGAAGCTCATAGCGATGGAGACCGATGCAGAACTCACATCCGTTGAGCAAGGAGACGCGCAGGCGCACAAGTTCGAGCAACGTCTTCTCGAGACCGGACATGGCATTCAGGTAGTGCTCCAGGCTTTGCATCGCCGCGATCGCATCAGGCGACAAGCGAACGTACGGCAGCCTTTGCTCATTCATAGCGCAACGCCTCAGCTGGCAAAACAGATGCAGCCGATCCGGACGGGTAGAGTGTCGCGAGCAGGCTCACGCCAAGACTTACAACGGTCACGATCACACCATCTCGCGCCGTCGCCGCGAACGGAAGATAGTCGATCGAGTAAACCGAAGCGTCCAGACGGATGAAGTGATAGTGAGCGCCGGCCCAACTCAGGCTATAGCCGAGCAGCAAACCCAGAAGCGTTCCCAACACAGAGATCAACAGCCCCTGAAGCAAGAAGATCCGGCGCACCTGGGCCGACGTCACCCCGAAGCTCATGAGAACGGCAATATCCCGGGTCTTCTCCATCACCATCATGGTAAGAGCGATCAGTATGTTCAATGCCGCGACACAGACGATCAAGGCCAGAACAATAAAGGTAACAACCTGCTCAAGTTTCAGTGCCCGAAAGAGTTCGCGATTCTGTTCCATCCAGTTCGTAGCCTGGAAGCCGGGTCCGGCAGCACGCGCGATCGCCTCTCCCACCTCCCTCGCTCGATAGAGATCATCCACTTTGAAAGAGATCACCGAGATCAGATCTGGTTCAGAGAACAATCGCTGTGCATCCGCTAGCCGAACAAAGGCATACGCCTGGTCATATTGGAAGAAGCCGGAGCTGAAAATCCCAGCCACACGAAAGCGCTGGTAGCGGGGAACCAGACCGATCGGTGTTAGCTCTCCCTGCGGGCTGGTCACCAGCACGGTATCACCCACCTTCACGCCGACATCCATAGCCAGTTCACTGCCCAGCACCAGTGGCGGAGTCGGATCCACGCCTGCACTCCATTGCGCCGCGCTCACCGGCTCCAGCTCGGCGGCACTTCCTTGCTTGACCGACCGCAGAAGATCGCCCACCTTCACCTGATCCGCAGGCAGAATGCCTTCAATAAGTGCCCCGCCACTCCGTGCGCCGCGCGAGAGCAGCACCTGCCCATATAATCCCGGCGCCGCCGCTGTCACATGAGGCGTTTGCCGCAGGCGCTCCAGCAGCGGCCGCCAGTCTTGAATTCCATCCGCCGCAACGCGCATCAAGGAGATATGGGAGGTGGACCCCAGAAGGCGTTCCTGCAGATCTCGTCGCATCCCGTTCGTAATTGCCAAAGCAAGAATCAGAGACGCCACACCTGCTGCAACCCCCAGCACTGAAAGGGTGGTCACGACACCGATAACGGCCTGCCGGCGCTTTGCCCGGAAGTACCGTGCCGCCATAAAGATCTCAAAGCGCATGTCCTAACGCACCACCGTTTTTACGCTCGTCATGTTATCCGCCCGGTCGTAAACCCGCACAGCAAGCACATGCTCCGTTCCTTGCGTTCCCGCTGCCGACTCCGTTTCACGCTTTGCTGGCAAGGGAAAACGCACCTCGTAGCGCTCGTTCAGCCCATCGGAAAGACCCCCCACTGGGTCCACGTACTGCCATGGCCCCGCGTCAAAAGAGAACTCCGCGTGCGAGATCGGCGACACGGCATCTCGCGCCTCGAAGGACCAGTGCACGACACCTCCGTCCAGACGCGCCGCCAAAACACCGGGTACCGGCGGTGTGGTGTCGACGGTAAAAGGAGCGCTCGCGCGATCTCCTGTGAGCGTGTCCGCGTCAGTATGGACTGGCCCGTCGCTGGCAACTACCCTCATCTCATATCGCCCGTCCGGAACAAGAGATGCGTCAAAGCTAAGAAAGCGGTCTGACAGCTTGTCTTTCAGCAATCTCCACCTAGTCTCCCCGACGCCACGATACCAAACCGCAAACATCAGGTCGTCGCCATTGTCGTCATGCGCAGACCACCGCACCACAACTCCAGAGCGATCCTTCTGCGCGGTGAGCGGTGTACTTCCGGCGTCTTGTTGCGGCGGGCTGATCGTCTGTGCAGCCGCGGATCCGGAAGCGAAGGTAATTTGAACGGTGGGTGGCTGCTGAACGGGCGCAGGGACAGGAACTCGCGCACCGGTCACTACCACCACTTCGTCAATCACCGGTGCGACATTACTCGGAAGATAGTTCATCGTTACAGAGGCGATCGCCCCTTTTTGGAGATCCGCGCGCCATTGCGCATAGCGGCCCGGCAGCAACGAAAGGGTCTCCCCATTTGCGCCCACACTCACCCAATCGCTCCAGCCCTGCACAGTATTCGGCACGTTGCCGCTTCTTGCAGAGAGCGTAAAGCCGGGTGCATCTGCCTGAACTTCGGTGCGCCCCCAGCGCGCATATTGCCCAGCATCGAAGACTTCACTCGTGTAGATCGCCTTCAAGGGCCTGTCCTGAAGCCATACCACTTTGCCGCTGTTGCTGGTCCCCACAAAGAGATCGGTGAGGTCACCGCTAATCGCCGTTGCTTGGCCTGCCTCGACTCGCGCAACCTCCGTGAATCGCCCCGGCATCGTGGAGTCGAGTTTATAAATTCTGCCCCGATTTCCGGTTGCCGCCAAAATCTGATCGCCATGCATGGCGAGGCCGTAGACCACCTCATCCTTCAACGCCACAAGCCGTTGCGGCGTTCCGTTGGGCGCGATGCGGTCGATCTCCGACCCGTCCGGCACGACGCCATTCGATCCCGCTGCGCTGGCTGACCCCGGCTGCAGGAAGGTAACTGTTACGCCCGTCGCTCCAGTTACAGGCAAGGGAGGCAGGGATCCAGGACTCTTGGCACCAACCGCGGCTGCATAGAGAGCTCCACCCCCATCCATGGCGAGAGAGGTGATCTCGCGATGCGCGGAAGCATAGGCGGCGAAAGGCTTTGCTCCCTTAATCCGAGTGTCACATCGATAGATCACGCCGCTACCGTCCGACCCTGCCCACAGCACGCCAGCGTTGCTGAGCAGTAACGATCGAATATGCGCGTCCGCAGTTCGGAAGAGAAGTTCCGGCTTTCCCGATTGCGCCGGAATGCGATACACCGCGGCTGGAGCACCGGTCGCGACGAACACCGTTCCGTCCGAAGCAACAGCCAGGTCCCAGATGTACTTGGATCGTTCTTCGGTCGTTGCAGGGTCAAAGATCACCCGTTCGCCACCAGGAACATTGCCCAGCCGATAGACCTTTCCGTCCGGCGATGTAGCCGCAAAGATTGCCCCACCAGCTCCCGCTCGGATCGCCTGAACCCCGAGTTCCTTTCCGGCGAACACCTTTTCCGCCGATCCGTTCGCGGAGATACGTAGTGCGGCGGCAGAGCCCCCCGTGCTGCCGCCCACCCCCGCAAGGATGGTGCCGTCCGGTCCTTTCGCCACCGACCAGACATAGCTCTCGGTCGCCCGGTACACCGTAGTCGCCGCCATACCAGCTTCCAGACGCCCATCGTTGCGAAGGGCTACCCCTTCCGCTGTACCGCGCTGGAACTCGTCATACCGGCTCACCGTCCACTGCTTCGTCCCTTGGGCCATGGCCCGGAGAGGAGTGCTAAGACACAAGGCGATCACCCCTGCGCCTGCCAGGAGTAGCCGTCGATATAACTTCGCTGTTTGCGTCTCTCTCATTATTGCTTTCTCACCGCACCCTCAGGTTCTCGCTTTCTCACCGCACCGTTAGGGTGAGCACCTGCGATCCAGACACTGCATCGTTCGCAGTCATCGACCCAAGCTCGACCATGCTTTCACCGTTTAGCCGCGCCGTTTGTGTAGCTCTCAATGGCTCAAACACGTTTGCCATCGAAAGCGGCACCTCACTCAGCGCATCCGCGTCAAGAACCGCTTGTGCAGAGTGAGTCAGCAGAGTGACATACACTCGATCGTTCGCGTGAGTCGCATTCAGGCGCTTCACCGTATCTGAAAGGTTCAAAGCATGTGCCGTGGTCGGGTCAAGCAGCCGGTCCAGCGTAGCTCCATCACTGATCAGCAGCCGCACCGTTCCCGCTTCAAGCGTATTCGGCAGAGCCAGACGCGTCCGCAATCGCTCTGTCGCTTGCTGATAAGGCTGCACGACGGCCTCTACCTCGATCGTTTCACCCGGCCGGACCTCGGTCTCGTCTGTCTCTGCCCTTTGAATCGATGCGGCTCTGCGGCGCGCTGACGTCACGACCTGCAAATCAACCCCGGTCATCTCTGGTTGCTCATCCGGATTGGCAAAAAGTTGGAGAAAGCGCTCGCCGATTGCCAGTGCAGCATTCACCGCACCAGGGTTGAAGCCGCTTTGTGATTGCCATCCTTCCAACTTCACGGGGGGCAACGTCACACCCGGCTCGCTCCCATGCGGACGTCGCGCGAGCCGGATCTCTCCCTCGAGCTTGTAGCTCGAGTCTGCAGAGCCGCTCAGCACCTGCTGCAAGGACTGGTACACCGCTGCCATCATCAGCTGCGGCGTCAACTCACGATGGGTAGCAACTTCGAAACGCATCGTCTTCGCCTCCCTCTTCGTCTCCTCCGCGCTGAGATGGATCGTGACAGGAATCATGCGCGCGTGAGCTCCCAACCTGCCATAGATCGCCGAGGAGCGATCTTGCGTGAACGCCCCGACAACTTCGGTTGCATTCACAATCTTGAACGAGTTAAGTGGGCTCGCTAGAGTTGCCACGACCTCCGCCTTGGCCATCGGCAGATCGATCTCCCCGGCCTGCGTAAGAGGGTGACCGCAGGCCAGCAACCTGGTGGCGTCGACGAACGACACCGTACATGTCCCTGTTACGGAGAGATCGCCCTGCACGAGGATGGCACTCACGGCGCTTCCGGGCTGCAGCGGCGCGGGCTGACGCTTGCTGGCGTCGGCACCTCCCAAGCCGCTTATCGGTGACATGCCGAGTGCCCGAAATCCATTGCCGAAGCGCGCGAGAGTCTCCGGGCTAAAGCCGTTGAACACCAGCGGCGCTTCCATCGGCTGCATCTCACCGCCCACCCCAGAGCTGTTCACAGGTGCTGGCATCCCTCCCGACAAACCGCTGACCTCAAGCATCTGCTCGATGGGTGTGATGCCTGCAATCGGCTCTTTGCTGAACTGTCCAATCCGGTAGCTCAGCGCACCCACAAGCCTTCCGTCGATATACACCGGACTTCCGCTCATCCCCGCGACAACCCCCGTGTACTCCGGTTTCGTTCCGTGCAGACGAGCCAGAATCAGGTCGCGCTTCGGCCCGAGAGCATTGGTCAGACGGCCCAGGATCTCGACCGCCATCGTCTCAGGGGTTACGCCAGAGAACACCGTATAGGCGACTCCGTGCAGACCCGGACGCACCTCTTCAAGCGGAAACACAATCGTGGTTGTTGGAGGCCCGGCGCTGTTCGATGCGGTTTGGCCCCATGAGGAACGAATGGCACTGGTAAGCAAGCATCCGAGCAGCCCCAGGAGCGTCCTTTTACGTAGCTTCACGTCTACAGACTAGAGGGTCAACCGCCTCGCAGGGAAACAGAGGTCGTTCGACCCAGCGCGAGCGCCCTGTCGACCTTTTCGCGCCGGAGTACAGTAACCAATGATGCATGCACTCACTTCGCTCTGGCGGCTCGCGTTTGCCCTTGTGATCGCGGCTACTCTGCTTTCGGATCCGGCGTTCTCTCAGGACGCGCCCGGGACCGCCACACCCCCGCAACAGGGCACTCCGGATGCTGGCCCGCAGACCGATAACGGTCCCATCATTCTCAAAAAGAAGAAAGATCCGGTCGACGCCCCACCGCCGCCCGCGCCCGAAGAGCCTAAGGTCAAGAACCCCAACAACGAGACATATTCCATCCGGGTCGACGTTCCTATCGTCAACCTGGACGTAAATGTCATTCTCGATAAGACCCACCAGTTCGTTCCTGGTCTCAAGCAAGGGAATTTTCAGGTGATCGAGGATGGGGTCGTGCAGCAGGTGCAGAGCGTCCGCATCGCGCAAACGCCAATCACCGCCGTTATGCTGCTCGAATTCGCGGCAAACAGCTACTACTTCATCAATGACATGCAGAACGCTGCCGCAACCTTCTTCCGAACTCTGCGGCCCGATGACTACATCGCCGTGATCACGTACGATCTCCGGACACACATCCTGACGGACTTCACCAATAACAAGCAGATCGTCGCGGATGCGCTTCGAAGTCTGACCATCCCCGGCTTCTCCGATACGGACGTCTTTGACGCACTCTATGAAACGTTGGACCGCGTCTCCCGGATCGAAGGTCGCAAGTACATCATTCTGATTGGGACAGGTCGCGATACGTTCTCAAAGCTCACCTTGGACAAGATGCTGGCCAAGGTAAAAACCTCCCAGGACGTCACCATCTTCTCGATCGGCACGGGTGCCTTTATTCGGGAAATCGCAGATTCGCGCGGGGGCATGGGCGGAAGCCAGCGGATGGACTACCTGCAAGCCGAAAACCAACTGAAGACCTTTGCCCAGATGACCGGCGGCCTCTATTTCAATCCACTTTTCCAGGGTGCCCTACCCGACATCTTTCATCAGATTAACGACTCGATCCGCAATCAGTACGTTCTGACCTACCGGCCGACCAACACCTCCAACGACGGCAGCTTCCGCAGGGTCAAAGTGCAGCTCGTAGATAACGAAGGTCACCCGCTCCGCATGCAGGATGAGAAGGGCAAGCCGCTGAAGTACTCTGTTGTCTCCCGTGACGGCTACCGCGCCAAGCTGCCTGTGGAGTAGATCAGCCCTGCAGAGAACCATTCGCGAGCTCTTTTGCGCGTTGGGTCGCCCGCTTCACGGCTTTGATGAGGGTGACGCGAAGGCCGCCTTCCTCGAGCTCAAGGATGCCGTCAACTGTGCATCCAGCTGGCGTTGTCACCGCGTCTTTCAGGAGCGCGGGGTGCGCTCCGGTCTGCAGCACCATCTTGGCTGAGCCGAGCGTGGTCTGAGCCGCCAGAAGTGTGGCTACATCGCGCGGCAGGCCGACGTTCACACCCGCCTCCGCCAGTGCTTCTATGACAAGGTAAAGAAATGCCGGCCCGGAGCCTGAAAGGCCGGTAACCGCATCCATGTGCTTCTCCTCGAGCACCACCGTGCGGCCTACGGTGGCAAACATTCGCGTTGCCAAAGCCAGTACCTCTGCGCTGCAAAAACGCCCGCCACAAAGTGCTGTCATACCCTCTGCGACCGTCGCTGGTGTATTTGGCATGGCCCGAACGACGGCCAGATCACACTGCGCCGCCTCCTCAATCACTCGGGTCGTAACCGATGCGGCTAGCGAAACAATGATCTTTCGCTCGTGGAGAGCCGGCCTGATCTCTTCGAGCAGATCCACTACCTGCGCCGGCTTTACCCCGAGTAAGAGAACGTCTGCTGCCTGGGCAGCTGTGAGGTTATCTGTGCCAACGGCCACGCCCCAACGATCGGCGAGAGAGGAAGCCCGCTCGTGCTGGCGTACAGTTGCGGCAATCTGGTTGGTCCGCAGCAGATGGTTCGCCAGAAAGGCGTCGAGCAAAATACCACCCATCTTACCGGCCCCAAGGATAGCGACACGTACATCGCCTATCGATTCAGTGACGTCCGCGCTAACCAACATAGTCAGCAGGCTATCAGAGCTGAACCAGAGATCTGGAGACTAAGCGTCTTTGTGCGGTCTCGACCTGCGAAAATCTACGGTCAAACGCCGTCAAAAAGACGGGCGAGCAGAAGAGGTACCCGTCTCGAGCACCTCTCCTCTACCCGCCGACAATCAGGCAGTTGTCTTCACGCAATAGGTGTCAAAGGCTCGCTGCAGCTCTTGTGCAATCGCCGGCGCAGTTGAGGTCTCAATCGCGGATCGCTGCATCAGGTAGACGAGCTGTCCGTCGCGAAGAATGGCGATAGCAGGCGACGTCGCCGGATGGCCGCCGAAGTAGCTGCGAGCCCGATCGGTCGCCTCCCGATCTTGTCCGGCGAAAACAGTCACCGCGTGGTCTGGCATGGTGGCATTCTGCATGGCAAGGCGAACGCCCGGGCGCATCTTGCCTGCGGCGCAACCGCAGATCGAATTCACGACCACCATCGTCGTTCCCTTTTCGCTCATGGCGGTCTCGACCTCGGCAGCCGTACGTGTTTCCTTTAGGCCAGCGCGGGTCAGTTCCTCGCGCATGGGAATCACCATAATCTCTGGATACATTTTGTCTCCCCCAAGAGGCCGCGCCGATCTGCGGCTTCTACCCTATTGTAGCGGGCATCGCTTGCACCAGGCGAATCTGCGGCGGTCTTCTCGTCCAGGAACGCCAACGGCACTCTGGGGTACCCTGATTCTCGTGACGAAACTACAGATCCAGGAGAACGTTGAACTTGCGCCATACACCACGATGGGGATCGGCGGCCCTGCGCGCTTCTTTACGCATGTGCAAACTGAACGCAAGTTGGAGGCGGCGGCCTCCTTCGCGGAGAAAAACAGCCTTCCTCTGGTTGTGCTGGGCGGGGGCTCAAACCTCCTGGTTCGAGACGAAGGGTTCCCCGGGCTCGTCGTCTTCCTGGACCTGTGCGGTGAGACGCGCATCTCTCCTGCCGGCAGCAAGGTTCGCTTCGACGTCCCCGCAGGAACTGAATGGGACGACTTTGTCCTGTCAGCATGTGAGCACGGCTTGTCTGGAGTCGAGTGCCTCGCTGGCATTCCAGGCCGATCTGGCGGCAGTCCAGTTCAGAACATCGGTGCCTATGGCCAGGAGGTCGCTCAAACCATACAGAGCGTTCGTGCCTACGATCTGCGGTTAAGATTATTTGTGGTTCTCAGCAACGAAGCCTGCGGGTTCACGTATCGAAGTTCCAGGTTCAACACCGAGGAGCGTGGACGATACCTCATCACAAACGTCAGTTTCCTGCTCCAAACAGGTGAAAAAAGCACCTTAACCTACGCCGATTTGCAGGCTCGCTTTGCCGGGCAGACGCCCTCACCACTCCAGATCTATCATGCCGTACGCGAAATCCGGCAGAACAAAGGCATGTTGTTCCTGGCCAATGATCCGGATAGCCGCTCTGCTGGCTCCTTCTTCAAAAATCCGGTCGTGCCTGCAGATCAGCTCAGCAGCATCGCCGCAGAGGTGGACACAGATCAGAGTGCGGTGCCACATTGGCCCGCTCCGAACACTTCCCAGGGAGATCCGCAGGTAAAGCTCGCGGCAGCCTGGCTGGTCCAGAGTGCCGGATTCCCAAAGGGTTTCGCCGACGGAGCAGCAGGCATCTCTTCCCGTCATTCCCTCGCGCTTATCAATCGGGGTGGAGCGACGTTCTCCGACATCGCTCGACTGCGTGATCGCATCCAGGCGGAAGTAACACGTCGATTCGGCGTAAGACTCGATCAGGAACCGGTCGAACTTGCCCCCCAAACAGGAAAACGCTTCTAGTGAACGGGGTTCAGACCGAGGTTCGGTAGCTTCGTCTGAACATCAGATGAAAGCAGCCAATTGAGGAAGCGGTGGGCTTCGGCAGTATCTCCCTTCCGCAGGACCACAGCATATTCCTTGATGACTGGGTACTGAGACTCAGGAACCAAAATATACGATCCAATCATCTTGTAATGGTCTGATCTGGCCAAAGTCAGCGAGATGAACCCGAGTTGAGCTTCGCCAGACTCCACAAGCGCTCCAACCCTCGTCACATCCTCTGCGACCACGAACTTCGGTGAGAGACTTTCGAAGAGTTTCAATCTTGTCAGCGCCGCAGCTGTGGCCCGCCCGAAGGGCTCCAACAATCGGTCGGCAACAGCCAATTTCTGCAAACGCCGATCCTGCAGTCGCTCCAGATTGAGCGGCTGTAGAGGAGAGTCCTTTTGGGCGAACAGTACAAGAGTTCCGTTGGCGTAGGCGACCGGTGCTTTCGCGTCAGCCAAGCCGCCTGCAATGAGCTTCTCGGGATAGGTGAAGTCTGCGCCCAGAAAGATATCTGCAGGGTCTCCTGCTTCTATGCGTGCCACTTGCCTCTCCGACGATCCAGTTGTCACAATCAGCTTCACACCAGTGCTGTGCTCATAGTTTTGCGCGAGTGCGGGCATTACCGGCAGGAGATCGGCCGCCGCGGAGACATGAAGAACCCTCTTGGGTGATGGTGTCGCCTGGGATTGCCCGTCCCGAGCGAAAGTAGTAAGAAGTGTCCCGAACACGAAAGCGGTGCAAGCCTTCCGAACGCGGAACGTGTGCATTGGCCTTGCGACGCGCATACGATACCCTGTCATTACCATGAACGTAGCATCACATCAACTCCGATGCACGGAGTGTCACCAAGAAGTTTCAGGTGATGCCGCGCCTTCCGATTTCCGCTGCATTGCGTGCCGCGGGCTATTTGAGGTGGTCTATCCATGGTCAAGGCCGGCCCCCGGTTTCCAAGCCATGGGGGGCAGTGAGGCATCAGTTCCCCGGCTACCAAACGTGAGTGCGCTTCGCTGGTTGTGGCAGGAGCGTCGTTCCTCGACGCTCGCAGCCGACCAGTCTGGCGTCTGGCGTTTTCGAGATCTCCTGCCGATTTTGACGGACATCGAACACCCAATCACGCTGCGTGAAGGAAACACACCCCTGTACGAGCTACCTCGGTCTGCGGCAGCCGTTGGAATTAATTGGCTGCTCGCGAAGCACCAAGGAATGAATCCCACTGGTTCTTTCAAAGATACGGGAATGACCGCAGCGCTCTCCGTCGCGGCAGAACGGGGATATGAGTGGGTAGCTTGTGCTTCCACGGGGAATACTTCGGCGGCGATGGCTGCCTATGCTGCACGGGCAAATTTGCGGGCAATTGTCCTGATCCCAGAGGGCAGAATCGCGTGGGGAAAGCTCTCCCAATCGATGGATTATGGCGCGATCACGCTACAATTGAAAACCGACTTCGATGGGTGTGTCCGTGCACTGGGCGAACTCATACGACATCTTCCCATCTACCTTCTCAATTCCGTCAATCCCTATCGTCTTGAAGGGCAAAAGACTCCCGCCTTCGAGTTGCTGGAACAACTTGACTGGCACGTGCCTGAGCACATCATTGTGCCTGGCGGAAACCTGGCAAATAATGCTGCTCTGGGGAAAGGATTCGAGGAACTCTTTCACCTCGGACTTATCTCGCGTGTTCCGAAAATTTCGGTCATTCAGGCTGCGGGTGCAAGTCCGCTAGTGCGGAGTATGGCAGCGAACGGCGGGCGAGAACTGTTGCCGATGAAGGCCGATACACGGGCGACAGCCATCCGGATCGGGAACCCCGCAAGCTTTTACAAAGCGGTGCGGACGATTCAGACGACAGGTGGCTGGACCGAAGCTGTTTCGGAACAGGAAATCGCATTGGCGAAGGCCCAGATAGGTGCTGAAGGCATCGGGTGCGAACCGGCGTCCGCGGTGACGCTGGCTGGCCTAAAAAAGCTTGTGGCCCAAGGGAAGATCACGCGGGAGGAGCGGGTTGTCCTCATCCTCACGGGACACACACTTAAGGACCCGCAGTACACGATCGATTATCATACACAGGCGCTCCTGACCGAGCTGGAAGCGGCTGAGGCAAGCGCGATCGATGAAGTTGAGCACGATTCGCTTCGCCGCCAACCAATGGTGCTGGACGTAGAGGGCGAAACTGTTCTGCGTGCCGTCGCCCGCATGGTCGAGGCTGGCGTGGCGATTCCTCTATGACGGAGAAGGTAGCCTCTACGCGGTCCCGGGATCTGAGCACGTTGAGGACGCCCGAAACGCCTCAGGTGGAGCAAACGATACTCCGACTTACCCTTCCTGCGACCTCCGCGAATCTTGGACCTGGGTTTGATGCGTTAGGATTGGCGCTCTCACTCTACTTGCACCTCGAGGCTCGCCTTGCGAAGGTCTTCTCTCTCACCGCGACGGGCCGCGACGCACATGTTACAGGGCAGGTCGAGGGCAACCTCATCCTGGCAACGTACAGGGAAGTTCTAGAGGCCCACCAGCGGACCGTTCCAAATCTGGCGATTGCACTAGACAATGAGATCCCGCTTGGGATGGGGTGTGGATCGTCTGCCGCGGCGCTCTGTGCAGGCATTCTGCTTGCAAATCACTTTGGCGGCTTGGGTTGGCCAAGAAGCGAGATCCTCGACGAAGCCGCCCGGCGGGAGGGTCATCCCGATAATGTCGCCGCATGTCTTTTGGGGGGGCTCACGATTTCGAAGGCAGCTATGTCGGTAGATTCGGATGTGAGCAGGAAAACTTCGGCCTTGAGCCTAGGCGTTGGTTTGCCCTGGCGCTTATTGCTTGCGCTCCCGCATGCCGGCCTGCCAACCGTAAACGCAAGGCAACTCCTTCCGGAGACGTACAGCCGGTACGACACGGTTCGCAACGTGCAATCGACGGCACTGCTGGTGGGTGCGTTTGCTTTGAATCGGCCCGATTTGCTTCGGGATGCTACAGAGGATCGCCTCCATCAGCCATACCGAATGAAGGTCTGTGCGCTACTTGCGGCCTTACTTCCATTGGCGGGTCGGAATGGCGTTCACAGCGTCACCCTCTCAGGGGCTGGCCCGTCAGTGTTGCTGATTGTGGAAGCAGACGTTCCCGTGGACCTCGTTAAGGCTGCAGCCGGTCCACTGGTTTCCGAAGTTCTTGAGCTTTCCATTGCGTCCGGAGCACGATCACTCATTAAGTAATCCGGAAAATGTTACCTAAGATTCCTTTACCTGCACTCACTTCTTCTCTAGTCTCCCGTTTGTAGACAGTTCTGGGGAGGGCTGCTACAACGCCCGTTGACCTCTTAGGAGGTCCGGGCGTTTTCTATCTCAAATTTGTCAACACCCTCCGCATATCTCCCCTTATTGCATCCATCTTAGAAGCGCCGCATCTACTATTTTAAGGAATATGGCCCGCTTAGGCGGCGAGTCTTGGATGTAAGAAGGGAAGTAGGGCAATGGCCAGTCAGTTTGTAAGTGAGATCGACGATGCAGCGTTCGAGAAGGAAGTTCTTCAGTCAGATCAACCGGTTCTGGTTGACTTCTGGGCAGCGTGGTGTGGGCCATGTCGTGCACTTGCACCCGTTGTAGATGAGGTGGCGACGGAGTACCAGGGCAAATTGAAGGTGTTGAAGATGGATGTGGACGCAAACAATCAAACGCCGGCACGGTATGGAATACGTGGTATTCCTGCGCTCCTTCTCTTCAAAGACGGCAAGGTTGCCGAGCAAATCGTTGGTTTTGTCCCGAAGGACACAATTGAGAAGACGATCGCAAGAGTCATCGCATAAGTACTGAGATAGGAAACAGCCGGAGCCTAGCTCCGGCTGTTTCCGTTAAATGCTGTGATGCGGATTGTTACACTCGGCATAATGCTGGAATGGATGTTGTTCCGCGTCATCGTAGTCGCGGTTTTTATCTTGGCTAATGCCTTCTTTGTGGCAGCTGAGTTCGCTTTGGTTAGCGTTCGTGAGACGCGTATAGAACAGCTCCTAGCGCAAGGTAGAGCAGGTGCTCGCGCGGTTCTGCACCTCAAACATTCGATCGATGAGTTTCTGCCAGCGGTTCAGTTCGGTGTCACTCTTGCAGCGCTTGCTCTCGGCTGGCTTGGTGAACCTGTCATTACGGAGATGCTGCTCCAGGCAGCCTGTGTAGCCCACATCTACATACCCGCCCGGGTTCTCCATCCGCTTGCTATTGTTCTTGCCTTTGCCACAATCACGTATTTTGAGGTTCTACTAGGCGAGTTGGTGCCCAAATCACTCGCGCTTCAACGTGCGGAGCGAATCGCCTTAGCTGTTGCGACTCCCATGGATGCGTTCATCCGTCTCACTCGTCCCGCTGTCCGACTGATGAACAACTCCGCAACTCTGGTGCTCCGGCTTTTTCGGGCGCCTTTGCGTGGAGAAGGAGCTGTTCACTCTCCTGAGGAACTGAAATTGGTCGCCACGGCAACTCGACGGATGGGTTTGCTACCGGTTTTCCAAGAAGAAATCATCCATCGAGCCATCGAACTGAACCACGTTACGGTTCGTGAGATCATGACGCCCCGGGCGCGAATGTTCATTCTCAGCGCTGATCTTCCGATCGAATTGGCCAGTGCAAAGATCGTCGAAGAACAACACTCGCGAGTGCCCGTTTTCGAGCCATCGCTACGAGTCGGGGCGGCCGCAGAACAGGACCGAATTGTAGGCGTCGTGTATTCAAAGGACGTCTCTCGCCTGATGCACTTCCGGGTAGCTTCGCGATCGGTCGGAGGAGCAACGTCCAACCTTGCCTTGCGCCAAATCATGCGACCGGCAAGTGTGGTTCCGGAGACGAAGCTCGCGGTCGAGTTGCTGCAGGACTTTCAAAATAAGCGTCGTCAGATTGCGATCGTAGTAGATGAATTCGGATCGACTGTGGGTCTAGTAACGGCAGAAGACGCACTCGAACAGATCGTGGGTGAGCTGGAGGATGAATTCGATCTTGTTCCCCGTGTTCTGCCGGCACTCGCGGACGTGATGGAGTTTGATGGAACAACGCCCTTGCGTGATCTGACAACGCAGCTACGATGGACCTTTCCTCGAGAAGCCGGCGTAGAAACTCTTGCCGGCTTCATCCTCGCGCAGCTGGGGCGAATACCTTCGGTCGGAGACCACCTGGTGCACGACGGTCATCTATTTACCGTGGCAGAGATGCAGGAGCGCCGTGTGGCGCGAGTTCGTGTGGTGAGTCAGCCGCGTTTGTAGCTGACCCGAGCTCGTTGCTGATAGTTTTCCTGTAGACATGTCCCGCGCGATCCTCCAGTTTTGTCGACGTTCCGCCACCATACTGCCCATTCTCTGGGTTGTGGTTTCAGTTGTTTTTCTGCTGATTCACCTAGTTCCCGGCGACCCGATCGTTCAAATGCTTGGAGAAGGAGCTACGGCCACGGATGTTGCCGCACTCCGTCATGCCTACGGCCTCGATGCAGCTCTTCCGCAGCAGTATTATCAGTACTGGCGAGGCGTTATGCACGCAGATCTTGGGCAGTCGCTGAGGTTGCATGACTCGGTGTTGCACCTTGTGGAACAACGATATCCCTACACACTGGCTCTAACGGCTGTGGCCATGCTTTTCGGAGTTATTCTTTCGCTACCAGCGGGGGTGATCTCGGCAACACGAGAAGGGAGCATCGTTGACCGGGCCATCAGCGTGATCTCATTAGTAGGATTGTCGTTTCCGAATTTTGCACTCGGTCCCGTTCTGATTCTTGCGTTCTCCATCCGGCTAGGCTGGCTACCTGTTTCTGGCGCAGGTCCTCAGCATGCGTCAGGGCGTGACTTCGTCGAGCACATGATCCTGCCCGCAGTTACACTTGGTCTGTCGCTTGCGGCGATTCTGACGCGTATGGTGCGCTCTGCCATGCTGGAGGAGCTTACACAGGATTACGTGCGCACCGCTCGCGCTAAGGGCCTTTCTGAAACCCGTGTTCTCTATCGACATGCCCTGCCGAACGCGCTTGTACCTGTTTTGACGGTACTCGGTCTGCAGTTCGGAAGTCTATTGGCGGGGGCAATTGTGACCGAGACAATCTTCAGTTGGCCGGGTATTGGAAGACTCACGCTGTCGGCCATTTCAAATCGGGATTACGCTTTGGTCCAAGGCTGCTTACTTGTCGTTGGACTCACCTACGTTGCGGTAAATCTGCTTACGGATCTGGCCTACACTCTAGTAGACCCCCGGTTGCGCCACTCGTAATCTTGCCCCGAGGCGGCAGGTGGTCAATCTGCCGCAGGCAACGCCGCACATAGAGTAAGAGAAAGTATGAGAGCCCCTCTTTGCTTCTTCACTTGCCTCAGTGGATCTGCCCAGAAACCGGATCCGCTCCCCGACTCGCCCCAAAACCGGTTCCTGAACCCACAAGTCCACCGGCGCGAAGTGTGCGGGACACCCGCGATCAGCTCTTTCGTGCACCTGCTAGTTGGAATTTCAGTCGGCACAATGGAGAACTCAGTACCTTCGCGCTGGATGCACGATCGCCCATACCCGGCTTCACGCCGTTGCGGACTTGACTCTAATCCCTCCCGTACTCAACGATTCCGCGGAGCACACATTTTACGTTAATTCCGCGCTGCACCCGAGCTCACTTTTCTGTTCGAACCAAGCAGCGGCTCCGGTCGCGCACAGGTCGCCACCAATCACGATCGATGCAGTGTCGTTCAGACGTGGTTACACCGAGCATGGCGGAAGCTGCGTGGAAAGCCGAGACGATGTCTACACCGCTCTGCGTGGAAGCAGTTGTCTTCGCTTTGAACAGAGCGAGATAGAGCCGTCACGGCTGGCTCGGCCCAGCGATCAAGAGGATTAGAGTTCGATGAGATGTGCTTCAAGCTTGTCCTCACGGACGTTGACGCTTGCGACAGTGATTGGAAGCTTGAAGCGGCGGGGACCAGCACTGCCAGGGTTGAGATAGAGGACGCCGGCATCCCACACGATAGAGCCTTTGTGCGAATGGCCACTTACGATCGCATTCATGTGTGCGGCGACCGGGTTCAGGTCAAGATCACCAATGTTGTGCACAAGATAGAAAAGCCTTCCTTCAAGTTCTACAGCTTCTGTTGCTGGCAGAAGAGAGGGGTTACCGTGGCGATCGATGTTGCCACGGATAGCCGTGACTGGCGCGATTCTTGCCAAGGTCTCGAGGATCGGCCCTTTGCCGACATCACCGGCGTGGAGGATGTGATCAGAGCCTTCAAGCGCCTGGAGCGCCTCAGATCGAAGTAGGCCATGTGTGTCCGAGATCACTCCAATTCGCATTAGGCGGACTCCCTTTGTTGCTGTCTCGGGTCGAAGTGATCGCGGAGAGAATCTCCAACGAAATTAAAGGCCAGCACAAGCAGCATGACAGCAGTTGCGGGGAAGAAGACAAGATGGGGGGAGTCGAAGAGGTGTGATCGTGCGTCATTTAGCATAGCGCCCCAGCTTGGCGCGGGCGGCGGAACACCTAATCCCAGAAAACTCAGCGTCGCTTCCGAGAGAACCGCGCCAGCCATGCCAACGGAGGCCTGAACCAGCAAGGGAGGAAGGATATTCGGAAGAATGTGTTGCAAGAGTACGCGACGGTCGGAGGCACCCAGAGAGCGTGCAGCTTCAACGAATTCCCGTTGTCTGATGGCCATCACCTGTGCCCGCACGAGCCGCGCGTAGTTCACCCACCCAGAGATGGACAGAGCAACAACGACGTTGATTAAGCCTGGGCCTATAAAAGCGACGAATGCGATGGCTAGCAGAATGCCTGGCAAAGCAAGAAAGGCGTTCGCGACGTAGGCATTCAGGAGCGTGTCGGCAAATCCTCCATAGAAGCCCGCCAGGGTGCCTGCCAGTACACCAAGCAGCAACGAAAAACTCACAACGGCAAACCCTACCGAAAGGGATATACGTGCCCCGTAGATGATCCGCGAAAAGATATCCCGCCCGAGTTCGTCCGTTCCAAACAAGGATACCGCCGAGGGTGGATGCAGACGTCCAACGAGGTCTAAGGTAGACGGATTTTGCGGTGCAAGCCACGGTGCAAGCACGGCGCAGAGCATAAAGATAGTGATCAGCAGCAAACCGATCAGGAGAAGTGGATTTTTCCTCATCGCTCGAGCGAGCGAGTGTACCGTCACTGAAGGGGTTGCTATGGACTTCGACTTAGTTGTCTGTAACATCGGGTATGCGTCCGATCGGACGAGCGATCTTCGCAAGCGAAGCGGCTATGATGGCCGTGGCTCAACAATCTCTCTAGTGGGAACTCTACTCTGCGCATCCTTATCTACGGGCTCAACTTCACACCGGAACTGACCGGTATCGGAAAGTACACGGGTGAGATGGCCGAGTGGCTTGCGGCACGCGGACACAACGTCCGTGTGGTGACAGCACCGCCGTACTATCCTGCGTGGCGAATTCGAGAGGACTACCGAGGCAAGCTCTTTCGTACGGAGCACCCCGTCCCCGGCCTCACGGTCTATCGCACGCCCTTGTACGTTCCGGAGAAGCCATCCGGGCTGAAACGGATGCTTCATCTCTGTTCCTTCATGCTTGGCAGCATTCCAGTCATGCTACGGCAGATCTTCTGGAAGCCGGAAGTTGTTTGGACAGTCGAGCCTACCTTTTTCGGAGCGCCGTTGGCTCTGCTGGTTGCCCGCGCCTCTGGTGCGGCCGCCTGGCTGCACGTGCAGGACTATGAGGTTGATGCGGCGTTTGATCTTGGACTGCTTCCAGCCGAAGGTCCGGTACACGCGTTGGCGCTCAGACTAGAACGATTCTTTACGAAGTCCTTCGACCGTCTTTCGTCGATCTCACCGCAAATGGTGAATCGCGCGACGGAGAAAGGCGTTGTTCCGGAACGAGTGACGCTGTTTCCAAACTGGGTCGATGTCGACGCCATCCGGCCCGAAGTTGATGGTGCGTCCAATCTTTATCGTGAAGAACTCGGCCTCGCGGGGAAAACCGTCCTGCTCTACTCCGGCAATATGGGGAACAAGCAGGGCTTGGAGTGTTTAGCGCCGTTGGCGGAGGCGTTTGACAGCGATCAGACGGTACACTTTCTGTTCTGCGGGGACGGCGCCTTCCGGCCTCAACTGGAAGCAACGGTCTCTAGGCGCCGTAATGTAACCCTCTTGCCGCTACAACCAGCGGAGCGCCTCGGATCTCTGTTGAATGCGGCGGACATCCATCTCTTGCCACAGCGGGCCGGGGCGGCTGATCTTGTAATGCCATCTAAACTGACCGGGATGCTTTCGAGTGGGCGACCGGTGCTCGCAACAGCGGACGAAGGAACCATGCTGGCGCAGGTTGTTTCAGGAGCCGCGGAGAGCGGAGCGTTAGGCTTGGTAATCGCGACGGGAGATATCGAAGTTCTCTTCAAAGGAGCGCACCGTCTGGTGACAGATCCTAAACTTCGGGAATCATTCGGGGCGAATGCGAGGAATTACGCCATTCAATTTCTCGGCAGGGAAGAAGTGCTCTCGCGCTTCGAACAGGACCTATTGCACTTTCGTCACTAGTTGAAAGAGGTGCGTCAAGTAGAATCACACCCAACACTTCTCTGAGGTTCACCTTTGAAACGAGCATTGATCACAGGCGTCACCGGGCAGGACGGCGCTTATCTCGCTGAACTTTTACTGGCCAAGGGCTATGAAGTCCACGGCATCAAGCGACGGACGTCGCTCTTCAACACAGCTCGCATCGACCACATCTACGAAGATCCACACATCGAGCATCGGAATTTCATCCTCCACTACGGCGATATGACGGACTCGTCATCGCTGATCCACATCGTGCAGAAGGTGCAACCGGACGAAATCTACAATCTTGCTGCGCAATCTCATGTCCAGGTCTCGTTTGAGGAGCCGGAATACACGGCAAATTCAGATGCCTTGGGTGTTCTGCGTCTTTTGGAAGCGATCCGGATCCTCGGGCTCGAGAACAAAACGAAGTTCTATCAAGCATCCACCTCAGAGCTGTACGGTTTAGTTCAGGAGACTCCGCAGAGGGAGACGACGCCGTTCTATCCTCGATCGCCGTATGCTGTTGCCAAGCTCTACGGCTACTGGATCGTCGTGAACTACCGCGAGGCGTATGGAATGTATGCCTGCAACGGAATTCTCTTCAATCATGAGAGCCCGCTGCGTGGTGAAACCTTTGTGACGCGCAAGATCACTCGTGGTCTAGCGCGCATAAAGGTAGGCCTTCAGGAGAACCTGTTCATGGGCAACATCGACGCGAAGCGCGACTGGGGCCATGCCCGCGACTACGTCGAGATGCAGTGGCTGATGCTACAACAGGAGAAGCCACAGGACTTCGTCATAGCTACTGGACAACAGTACAGCGTCCGCGAGTTCATCCAGCGATGCGCGGCCTTGCTGGAGCTTGATCTCACGTGGCAGGGAAGTGGTGTCGATGAGAAAGCGCTGGATAAGAACGGGAAGGTCCTTGTGTCTATCGATCCTCGCTACTTCCGTCCGACTGAGGTCGAGACGCTGCTGGGTGATCCTGGCAAAGCTCAACGTGAGTTGGGCTGGACTCCACGGACAAGCTTTGACGACCTTGTCAAGGAGATGGTGGAGGCCGATCTGATCTCCGCGCAACGCGATGCCCTTGTTCGCAAGCACGGATTTGCTGCGTATAACGTACGGGAGAGCTAGAGTATGGGTACCATGCACATGGCCAAAAACGCCCGCATCTTCGTCGCAGGGCACCGCGGCTTAGTAGGCTCGGCCATCTGTCGCGAGCTAAAAGGCCTTGGGTACGAAGCTTTGCTTACCCGATCGAGACAAGAACTTGATCTGTTGGATGTAGAGGCAGTCCTGGCCTTCTTTCAAAGGGAGCAGCCCGAGTTCGTGTTTCTCGCCGCAGCGAAGGTCGGCGGCATTCTTGCTAATAACACTTTTCCGGCGGACTTTATTAGAGACAATCTCGCAATCCAGAGTAATGTGATCGACGCGAGTTACCAGTGCAGGGTGGATCGTCTGCTGTTCCTGGGATCCTCCTGCATTTACCCTAAACTTGCTCCTCAACCGATGCCCGAGAGTTCACTATTAACTGGGCCGCTTGAGGCTACGAATCGGCCGTATGCCCTAGCGAAGATCGCCGGGATTGAGATGTGCTGGAGCTATAATCGGCAATATGGCACGAGATATCTGGCCGCAATGCCTACCAATCTGTATGGGCCAAACGACAACTTCGATCTGAACAACTCCCACGTGCTACCGGCTCTGATTCGCAAAACGGCTGAGGCGATTCGGTTCGAAGCTTCGGAGGTCACAGTTTGGGGCACTGGCACCCCGAGACGAGAGTTGCTGTACTCGGATGATCTTGCGCAGGCGTGTGTCTTTTTGATGAACCTTGATGAGGAGCATTTTCGGACACTGCTGATCGAGGATGCTCCTCCACTTATCAACATTGGAACCGGTGAAGACGTCACGATTCGCGAGCTCGCGGAGATTGTGGCACGTGTGCTCGGATTTCAGGGCTCGCTCGTGTTCGACACGAGCAAGCCGGATGGAACGCTGCGTAAGTTGATGGATGTGACGCGTCTCCATGCTCTTGGCTGGAAGCACGTTACGTCTCTGGAACAAGGCATTGAGCGCACCTGGAACGCAGTTCGCGCTCAGCTATCCCGAGCCAGTTCCTCGTAGTATTCTTAGTCCTTTTAGTATCCAATTTTACTCCCCCGCGTTCTCACAACCGGCCTTGAATTCGGTGCGTTTGTGCGTCGTCACGCGTTTGGCGATGGAGAGCTGGGTGTAACGCTCGGGCGATGTTTAAAACCGAACTATACCATGGCCCGACCGACCCACATCGCGGCCGAATGTGGGATTAACCTACCCCATACCTGCTTTTTAGAATCAACGATATTGCAGACTCGTTCAGAGTCGAGAATTGCATCTTTGCGGGGTTGTCTTCTATGTTTCACTGCTTTGCTTCCCTTGCGCGTGTTTCTCTCGCGCTGCTTTTTTTTGGTACTTCCATAGCGCACGCTTTGACACAAGGGAGTGTCCACACCCCGAATGTCGCTGAACAACGGCTTCTAAGTGCGGCAAACAGAGATCGAGCTGCCCACAACCTGAACACGCTCAAACGAGATCCGCTGCTGTCGCAGGCGGCACTGTTCCATGCTCTCCAAATGGCGGAGCACGCTAATATTTCACATGGGTTCCCGGGCGAGCCGGATCTTTCACAGCGCGGGGCAAGCGCGGGCGTTCGCTTCTCACTCATCACAGAAAACGTGGCGGAAGCGCAGGATCCGACTGTCATTCACGACCTTTGGATGCACTCAAGTGGACACAGAGCCAATCTGCTGGATGCTTCGGTGAACGTAGTTGGAATCGCCGTGGTTACTCGGAATGACGAGGTGTTTGCGGTAGAAGACTTCGCGTCGACTGTGGAACCGATGTCTCTGAATGATCAGGAGATCGCCGTCTCCTCTCTGCTGAATGCATCCGGTGTTACGGTAAGTAATTTGGACGAGCAAAGCGTAATCAATGCCCGCCAAACTTGCACTATGTTTGCGGGATATGCCGGTCCTCGCCGGCCTTGGTACATCATGCGTTATACCGCTTCTCGCCTGGACCAGCTGCCTCCACAAATCAGGATCCGCTTGATGGCTGGAAAGTACCGGCAAGCTGTCATCGGGGCGTGTACACCGACCGAAAGCGGTGTTTTCAGCTCCTACAGCGTCGCTATTCTGCTTTACCCTAATGCCTCTTGATGACGTCAATTCATGCTTGAAAGGCGGGTTGCATCGGCTTTATGCGCCGTACATAGCTGAACGGACTCAAGTAGTTAGAGTGCCGATCGCAACTGTCGCTCTGCGGTTTTTCCCTTACTCCTTGCTCCGTCATAGGTTGACCCCGCAACGGTCGGAGTTGTCTCCGATGGTCGGCGCTTTGACCGCTGCAAGCCCTTTTGCTATAAAGAAAGAGTCGCTGTGTATCGTCTTGCGAATATTCCTGAGTAGCTCAATGGCAGAGCATTCGGCTGTTAACCGAAGGGTTGTAGGTTCGAGTCCTACCTCAGGAGCCAAGTTAAGCAGCCGACGAGTGTAGAGGATGCAATCGACACGGTGCGGACTGTGGGAGGCGGCATACCTTTCGAGCGCGCGGGGCGGTGAATGGCTGCCAGTGAGGGAGGCCTGATGGACCTGAATCTAAAGCCGGCGGGTGAGTGTCTATGGGACGCCGTGAGCCTCGGTGAAGTGTTGCTGCGCTTTGATCCGGGTGAGGAACGCATTGCGCGAGCGCGGCAATTCCGGGTTTGGGAGGGTGGGGGCGAGTACAACGTTGCGCGGGCGCTGCGACGTGCGTTCGGAATGCGAACGAGCGTGTTGACGGCGCTGGTCGATAATCCCGTTGGGCGACTGATCGAGGACTTAATGCTGCAGGGCGGGGTGGATCTAAGCCACGTGATATGGCGTTCCTACGACGGAATTGGGCGTGAGGCGCGGAATGGGACATACTTTCTTGAGCGCGGGTTTGGGGTGCGGGGCGGGATGGGGATGATGGATCGCGGAGCAACGGCCATCTCGCAACTGAAGCCTGGGGATGTGGATTGGGATAAGCTGTTCGGGAACGGCGGCGTGCGGTTGTTCCATACGGGCGGCGTGATGGCAGGGTTAAGTGACGGCTCGACGGAGCTGGTACGAGAAGCGATGTGCGCGGCACGGCGGCACGGCACATGCGTGAGTTTTGATTGCAACTACCGGCCGAGTCTGTGGAAATCGCGGGGCGGACGGGCAGGGAGTGTAGCGGTGAACCGGTCGTTGATGGAGTTTGTTGATGTGCTGTTCGGCCATGAGGGAGACGTGGCCGAAACCCTGGGTGACAGTGCGCACGGACCCGTGTGGCATACGCGCGAGAGCTTTGTGCCAATGGCCCAGCGGGTAAGCGCCGAGTTTCCCCATCTGAAAGTCATTGCGAGTACCGTACGGCGACCCCTGACGGCTAATTGGAATGCGTGGAGCGCCTTCGCATATGCCGGCACTGTGGGATACGAGGGAAGGAGCTTTCCGGAACTGGAGATCCTCGATCGGGTGGGCGGCGGAGACGCCTTCGCTGCAGGGTTCTTGTTTGGGCTGCTCGAAGGCAAAGCCCTGCAATGGGCTGTGGACTGCGGGGTGGCGAGTGGAGCGCTGGCAATGACGACGCCTGGCGACTCGCAGCAGGCCACGCTAGGCGAAATTGAGCGATTGATGAGTGGCGGCCTTGCGGGGACGATGCGCTGATGTGTGCTGCCCAGAGTTACAGGTCGAGAGGACATGGACGATGATGAGGAAGCATGAGGTTCTAGCACGGCTAAGGGAAACTGGGTTGGTGCCGGTGTTGCGGGCGGAGAGTGTGGCACAAGCGATAGCTCTGGCCAAAGCCATTGCGGAGGGTGGCGTGACGGTGCTTGAAGTCACGATGACAGTGCCGGGAGCAATCGATGTCATGCGACGACTAGCAGCGGAAATGCCGGAGATCCTGGTTGGGGCGGGAACGGTGCTCGATCCCGAGACGGCTCGCATGTGCATCCTGGAGGGCGCGCAGTTTGTGGTAAGCCCGGCGCTGAATGTCCGAACCATCGAAATGTGTCATCGGTACACCGTGCCGGTGCTGCCGGGAGCGTTGACCCCGACAGAGATTGTAACGGCGTGGCAGGCGGGAGCGGACGTTGTGAAGGTGTTTCCGGCAAGCGCGATGGGCGGGGCGAAGTACCTCAAGGCATTGAAGGCCCCCCTGCCGCAAATTGAAATGATCCCGACCGGTGGAGTAAGTCTGGCAACGGCGCTGGACTTTTTGGAGGCTGGAGCATTCGGGTTGGGAGTGGGGACGGACCTCGTGAATTGCCAAGCGATTCAGGAGGGGCGGCCTCATGAGATCACCCAGACCGCTAAGGAATATATCGAGATCGTTCGAGGTCACCGCAATAAATCATAGCGCTTTTGGCGTAAGAGGTTCCTGCTGACAGCTGCCGCGAGTCCTCATGCAGTGCCGTATTCGGCTGCAATCCGAGCGCTTCGGTTCGTACAATCTCGATTCATCTGCATCCCGGTCATGCGTGTGAGCGTGTAAACCAAAGGAGGGGTTGGCGAATGGGGAACGTGGCGAGCAACTCTGGGACGCTCGGTTCCGATGGCGCGCTCGTGCGCCAGATGGTGGCGTACTCGGGGCGGCTATAGGCTCGGGCAGCGAAGAGGAGGGCAGGACGGCGGCAGGGAAGATCGTGGAAATGAGGAGTATCCGAAGGGTAAGGCCATGTGCCTCGGTTCGCAATCCAAGGAGCGTGCTTGGCGACAGCAACTCGAAGTCCTGGACCATCCTGTAGCTGAAAGTCCCAGAGAGACTCGAATTTGGTAGAGAGGAGCTCAGCCGCGCCCGAGAGCAGATCAAGGGTGAAGAGGGAGTTGCGGTATGGGTAATGTGAAGAGAGCTCGTGGGGGAAGGTCCCGTCCGCAAAAATCTGCGCTCGCACAGTAACCGAGCGGAAATGATGACGAAGATTCACTAGGGCGCCGTCATCGGCGGTTGCGTGTGCGCAGGCAGCCGCTAAAAGCAGCCAAACGCCAGCCACGTGGTCCTTTCGGTCACGCGCTAAGCCGGCCGTCCGAGAGGTGTTGAGCTGGTGCAACAGTTCGGTGAACCAGCTTTTCATAGCGGCGAGATCCGCAAGCGGAAGTTGGTCAGGTTGGGCTGCGCGTTGTGTTTCAAGAAAGGGGAGTGTGGCCGCAATCTCAGCGAGTGGAGTTAGCGGAACCACGTCTTCGGGATTATTGGTCTCGGCGAGTTCATTGTTGAGGCGAGTGGACGGAGCGACCAATAGGTAGTGGAGATGTGCAACCGCAGTGGCAAAGTAAGTGGCAGCGCGAGCGGGGTCAGAGATGCGAAACAGCAGCATGGCGACAGTAAGAGCAGGGATAGTGCCGGTGGTGAGATCGTCCGAAAGTCTGGACTTGAAGGCTGATTCGGCTGTCATCACGATGTGATCATGATCAACTAGGGCGACGTCAGGACGCGAGCTCTCGGGTGTGGTTTGCGAGTGTAGAAAACGTGCAACGGCAAACGTACTGGCGGACAGACAAAGTGTACGACGCGTCAGCATGGCAGGCTCCATAGGGAGGGTAGCGCATTGACGTGGAGGTGAACAGGAGACTTCGACGCTCCGCACAATACCATTGTGCGACGCTGAAGATCGTGAAAAACTCCAGCAATCAGGGTTGTACTGCGCCCTGGATGGCGTCGTCGAGCTGGATGTTGTTTTTTTCGAGCAGGGTGCCAAGGGCGTGGTCGAGGGAGATCTGCGCTTTCTGGTAATTGGAGCGGGCGGCGATCTCGGTGGAGCTGGCCTGGGCGAGGAAGCTTTCATTCTGGATGACGAGAAGTTGGGTGGACTGGCCGGCGGAGAGCTTATCGCGTTCGGCGTCGAGGAGCTGGGACTGGAGATCGCGGGATTTGCTAGCGGCGGTGTAGGCGGCGAAGGCAGTCTGGACGGCAATGACGCCGTTCTCGATCTCTTCGCGAACCTGCTGGGCGAGTTTGGTGGTGCGGGCCTGGGACTCCCGGAGCTGGATGGCATCGCGGGCGGCATCGGAGGTGGCGAGGCGATTGCGGACCGGGAGGGTGAGCTGGATACCGCCCTGAAAAATGGTGGAGGTGCGGAGACCGCCAAGGGCGAGGTTCTGCGGGATGGAGGGGGTGCCAGTGCCGGGGGAGCCGAGGGGCTCGAAGGAGACCTCGGAGGAGCCGCGGGTTTCGGCGTTGGCGTAGAGATTGAGCTGGGGCAGGACTTGGTTGCGGGCGGTGTTGGCGGTGATCTGGTTGGTTTGAACTTGTATGCCGGCCTGGGCGATGTCGGGTCGGCGGGCGAGGCCACCCTGGATGAGATCGGGAAGGTTGTAAGTGTCAGCGACAGGAGGGACGAAGATGCGGTCGGTGGGGACGATCTCGGTGAAGGAGGTAGCGAAGACAGGGGAGCCGGTGCGGATGAGCTGATTGCGGAGGATAACCTCCTGCTGGCGATAGAGGCCCTGGGCCTGGACGAGGGCGAACTCGGCGGTGGTGGCGAGGGCAGAGACACGGGTGAGCTCGATCGGCGCGAGAGTGCCTTGCATAACCTGATCGGCGTCATCCTCGCGGAGCTTCAGGGCAGCTCTAAGGGCTTCCTGCTGGACCTGAACATTTTCACCGAGCGAGACGAGGTCGTAGTAGAGGCGTTCGGTGCCATAAATGGTGTCAAGGACCTGTTGCTCGAAGAGCAGGCGGGAAATTTTGCGGTTGAGGTTGGCGATGCGGAGATACCGCAAGTTGACGGCGCGACCGCGGCCACGGAGGAGCGGCTGGGTGACCGTGACAGAGGTAGATGGCGCGTAGAACGGGTCGTACTCGGATTTGGTGGAGTAGATGACCTGTGAGTCGTTGTTGACAGTGGCGGCGATCTGGGTTCCGGGGCTGAAGCCCTGCAGATAGGCGACGTTGGCGGAGATGTAATTGAGGGTGCCGGTTTGGGTGGGGCCGCCCGAGCCGTTGCCGCCGCCGCTGGTCCCCGTGCCGGTAGTGTCGGTACCGGTGCCGATGAGGGAGACGGTATTCGAGCGGCGGAGATAACCGGTGGAGAGGATGAACTGCGGATCAAAAAGGGGGACGTTGGCCTGGGTGTCGGGCACGAGGCCGGCGGCGTTCATGGAGAGATTGTTGACGGAGGGATTAGTGGAGTTAAGGGCGGTGAGATCCGTCACGGCGGGGGCCGTGGGGTTTGGGGAGTTGGCGGTGTTATTGAGGAGCGGGGAGCCGGGGCCGCCAACGCCGTTGGGGGCTTCATTAACGGTGAAGTCGATGCCGCGGAGGGAGCCACCGCCCTCCGCTCGGCGGGTGTCGGTATCGGCAAGGGCCAAGTTGAAGCGGGAGACTTCGACGTCTGGATTGTTCTCGAGGGCGAGGGCGATGGCGTCGTGCGCCGAGAGGTAGAGTTTGCCGTCGCGGACGAGTGCGGAGAGGCGGGCGCCGGCACCAGGAAAGAGCTCTGGAATGCGGGGTGAGCGATACGGACCGATAAGGCCGAAGGCGGAGAAGCCGAGGCTTTGCGGGGCAATGCGGGTGGCGGGACGGGCGGTTTCCGCGGCGGTGGTGGAGGGGTTCGGCTGGGGGGCTTCGGGGGCCGGAATGGAGATGGGGGAGACGTTTGGGTCGAGGGGTGGGGTGGGTTGCTGGGCTTCGGCGAAGGCGGGGAGAGCGGTGAGGGTGAAGGAGAGGAGGATGGTGATGGCTCGGCGGGCAAGGGGAGCTAGGACCATCGTGACGAGGAAGGGCGTTTGTGTCGGCGCCGGGGATATCGCTCTTTGAGAAAAAAGGTCTGTCCACTGTACACATCGCGCTTCGGTCGAGATAGTGGGATGGATTGGGCGCGGAGAGATCATGGCTTGCTTTCTCCCTTGGAGGGATTGGCGGGTTTGCTCCCGGGCTTGCTGCCGGATTTGCTGCCGCCACCAGCGCTAAGGCCTTGCATGTTGCTGTCGGTGACGGACTGATCGCCATACTGGGAGGATCCGCCGACAGGCTGGTTTTGGGACTGCGGCTCCTTGGGGACGGTTGCGCTCTTTTGCTGCGAGAGATGGGTGGTGACCTTTGCGCCTTCGACGATGTCGTCGGTGATAAGGGAGGCTATGATGTCGCCAGGCTTGAGGCCGGTGGTGATTTCGATGACGGCGCCGAAGTCGCGGCCGATAGAGACGGGCTGCATGTGGACGATGCTGTCAAGGCCAATCACGGCGACGACATTTTGTCCGTTGCGAACGGCAACGGCGTCTCCGGCGATAGTGATGGGGCCCTCGCCGGCGGCGATCGGGGCAAAGGTGACGACGGTGTACATGCCGTTAAGCAACTGGCCTTTGCGATTGTCGACCTGGACTTCCGTGAGGAGGGTGCGGGTGTTCTGGTCGATGGAGGAGGCGGTGCGGGTGACGACGCCGGTGAACTGCTGAGCGGGGAACTCCTGAAAGCGTAGATCGGCGGTCTGGCCGCGGCGGATGGCGCTGGCGTAGCCCTCGGGAACGGAGACGAGGATGCGGAGGCGATCGACCTGGGCGACCGCAAAGAGCGGCCCGCCCTGACCGCCGCCGGTCGATGGGGAAGAGGCTGTTGGAGCGGTGCCGGTGCTGCCCGCGTTATTGGAGGCGCCGCTCGAGGTTGGGCCGGGCGTGGACTGACCCGCGGAGCCGTTGCCGCCCGAACCGGCGCCCTGGGCCGAGATGAGGGAACCGAGGTCGACATTGCGCTGGGTGACGACGCCCTCAAAGGGAGAGGTGACGTGCTCGTAGGACTGGAGCGAGAGGACGCGGTTAAGGTTGGCGCGGAAGGCTTCGACATTGCGTGCAGCGGCGGCGACGTTGGCGACCTGCGCGTTGAAGTTGGTTTCCTGCTGATCGCCGTCCTGCCGGGAGAAGACGCCTTTGGCGACGAGGACGCGGTAGCGTTCGACGGTGACGCGGGCGAGTGCGAGCTGAGCGTCCTGCTGAGACTTTTGGGATTCGGCTTGACGGAGCTGCTCGCGGGCCTGATCGACCTGCTGATCGAGGTCGGGGGAATCGATGATGGCGAGGAGTTGGCCGCGATGGACGCGGTCGCCGATATCGGCAAGGCGGCGCTTAAGATACCCGTTGGCGCGGGCGTAGATGAAGGCCTCGGTGAGGGGGGTGGTGGTTCCAGGAAGGACGAGCGGCGCGCCGGCGGGGGCGTGGGTAACGCGAAGGACTTCGATGACGGGGGTAGCCGCTTGCTGCAGGCGGGCCCGCTCAGCGGTGTGCTTGTTGCGTTCGTGAAGGGGAAGGAAACCGGCGAAGAAGACGAGGAGGAAAAGAACCAGGACGACCATGCAAACGATGACGAAGATGCGGTAGTTGACGGGGCGCTTAGCAAGGCCATCGGCTTCGCGATGACGATCTTTGACGTGCTTGGGGGTGGAGTTGGCGTCGATGAAGCTGTCGCCAACTTTAGTGTCGTCGAGCGAGTTGGGGTCAGCGAAGCTTTCGCCGAGACGATGGCGATCGTCGAGGAAAGGGTCGGCAACCAGACTGTTGGTGGTCTGCGTTGCGCCGCGGTGGTGATCGCGGAAGCCTTGTTCGCGGTCGCGATTCGGCGCGTGTTCGAAAGTATCAGCGAGGTGAGAGCGGTCGTCGGCGAGGCGTTTCTGATCGGAACCGGAGCCTATCTTATGGTCGTCAGGAGTGTCGGGCATTCGAGGGTCTGACCTCTTCCGTTCTGGGTTGGGGCGCTGCGGGCGAAATACGGGGGTTCTTCCCCTCGGCTTCGCTCAGGGCCAAGATGACAGCCAATATGGAACAACCAGAAAGAGAGGGCAACTACAAAGAGGAGCGGATGTCCTGACAAAGGAGTGGGGTCCGACTGGCCTATGCGGTTTGCTCATGCTGTTGAGGGTCACCGCCGGCGTACTCGATGTCAATCTCGCGATCGTAGTCGAGAGGTGCGTTTTTCTTGAGTAGCGAGTAGATGACCGGGACGACGAAAAGGGTTCCAATGGTGGCGAGAAGAAGGCCGCCGATGACGGCGCGGCCGAGTGGGGCGTTCTGCTCGCCACCTTCACCGAGCGCGAGCGCCATCGGCAACATACCAATGATCATCGCGAGGGCCGTCATACACACCGGGCGCAGGCGGGTGAAGCCGGCGTTGAGAGCGGCGTCAAAGCGGTCTTTGCCGAGAGCGCGCTCGTCATTGGCGAAGACGACCATAAGAATGGAATTGGCGGTGGCAACGCCGATGGTCATGATCGCGCCCATAAGCGAGGGGACGTTGAAGGTAGTCTGCGTCAGGAAGAGCATCCAAAGAATTCCGGAAAAGCCGAATGGAATCGCCATCAGGATGATGAGGGGATCTAGCCAGCTCTGGAAATTAACGGCCATCAAGAGATAAACCAGGCCCAACGCGAAGATGATGCCGACGCCAAGACGCGTAAACGAGTCCTGCATAGTTTTCACCTCGCCGCGTAGCGCGAGAGTAGTGCCCACCGGAAGAGTCTTGGTCGTGTCAGTCATAATCTTGTTGATGGCGCTAGCAACACCGCCGAGATCGCGCTGATCTACATCGGCGTAGATATCGAAGGTCGGTTGAATGTTGTAATGATCAATGATGATCGGGGAGGCGTCACGGCGGAAGTCAGAGACGTTGCCGAGCAGTTGACTGGTGTTACCACTGGGCGAGCTAAGCGGAGTGCGAGCAAGCTCCTCAAGTGTGCTGTTGCGGTAGATGGGGGTCTGGACGACGACCTGGTAGTTGACGCCATTGAGCGGATTGAGCCACTGATTTGGCGCAGTCTGGCCGGTTCCGGTGAGCGAGATGAGGGTGCTCTGGGCAACGTCCTGCTGCGTAAGGCCGAGTTGGCGGGCGCGCGAACGATCAACGTTGATCTGCATGGTTGGGTAGGCGACCTGCTGATGAATATGGACATCAACGGCGCCGGGAATGGCGGCGATCTGCTTCATCAGTTTGGTTGCGAGCGCGTAGTTTCCTTTGCCACGTCCGGTGACCTGGAGGTCAATCGGAGCGGGTAGCCCGAAGTCCAGAATCTGGTTAGTGATGTTGGCCGGTGTAAAGAAAAAGGTGCCGTCCGGAAACTTCCTCTGCAGATCGCTACGAATCAGCCGCTGGTACTGTTCGGTTCGGCGAGTGCCGGGTTTGAGCGCGATCTGGATCTCTCCGTCCGTATTGGAGATTGTGGCGGAGGTGCCAAAGGCAAGGTTGATACCGCTATTTGGCAGCCCGATGTTGTCGAGAATAAGCTCGATCTCTTCAGGTGGAATGAGCGCGCGGATCTCCCTTTCGACCGCAGCGAAGTACTGTTCGGAGTCCTCAATACGCATGCCCACAGGTGGATTGACGTGCAGACGCATCTGGCCGGAATCGACATACGGGAAGAAGTCACGGCCGATAAAAAAGATCAGGGGCAGCGAGAGCACAACGAAAAGCGCGAAGGCGATCAGGCAGACTGTGGGGTTTATAAGGCACCACTCGAGCACCTTCTTGTAGCCGTGACGCATGCGGTCGAACTGGTGATCAAAGCGCTGATGCCAACGCCATATCCAGTTGGTCTTTTCCTCTGCGCGAGCAGCAGACTCATCCTGGTAAAGGTGGATCTCGGACGGAAGGAGGAAATGCATCATCGTGGGCACGAGCGTCCGCGAAAGAAAGTACGAAGCAAGCATGGCAAACGCAACCGCCATAGCGAGTGGCGTAAAAAGGTATTTGGCAGCGCCGGTCAAAAGGACGACCGGGATGAAAACGATGCAGATGGATAAGGTCGAGACGAAGGCCGGCGCTGCGACCTGTTGCGCGGAGTCGAGGATGGCCCGGACAAGTGGTTTCTTTTCGGCCATGTTGCGATGAGTGTTTTCGATCTCGACTGTGGCATCGTCGACGAGGATGCCGACGGCGAGGGCGAGGCCGCCGAGGGTCATGACATTAATGGTTTCTCCAAGGGCGGTGAGGATGGCGAGCGAAGTGGCAATCGAGAGCGGGATGGAGGTGCAGACGATGAGGGTGGAGCGCCAGGAGCCCAGGAAGAGAAGGATCATGAGGCCAGTGAGCAGAGCGGCGATGACGCCTTCACGGACGACCTCGGAGATGGACTCACGGACGAAGATGGACTGATCGAAGAGGGGGGTGATCTTGAGGGCGTCGGGCAGGCCCGCCTTCACGCGGGGAAGCGCGGCCTTGACTCCAGAAACGATGCTTAGGGTGGAGGTGTTGCCGTTCTTGAGAACGGTGAGGAGAGCGGCGCGCTTGCCATCCTGACGGACGACATTGGTCTGTACGGCATAGCCTTCATGAACCTGAGCAACGTCTTTGATAAACACGACAGAGCCGTTCGCCGCCCGAATAGGCAGGTCATTGAGGGCGGAGACCTCGGATGGCGAAGAGTTCAGGCGTACCACCCACTCGCGGTCGCCAAAGCGGGCAGTACCAGCAGGCAGGATCAGGTTCTGCTGGTTAATTGCGAGAGAGACGTCGGTGGCGGCGAGATGCTGCGCGGAGAGTAGGTTGGGGTCAGTATCGACCATGATCTGGCGGACTTTGCCGCCGTAAGGGAGCGGAACGGCCGCGCCGGCGACGTTGGCCAGGCGGGGACGGATGAAGTTGAGGCCGAGATCATAGAGCTCCTGCTCGGAGAGGCCCTGTCCGCCGAGGGCGAGCTGGACGATCGGAACGGAGGAGGCGTCGTACTTAAGGATAAGCGGGGGAAAGCTGCCGGGAGGAAGAACGCGCAGGATGGTCTGAACGACGGAGCTGACCTGAGCAAAAGCGAGCTCGACTTTAACGGTGGGCTGGAAGAACACCTTAATGACGGAGACACCCTGGTAAGACTCCGACTCTGAGTGCTCTATATCGTTGACCGTTGTGGTAAGGGCGCGCTCGCAGACAGTGACGATGCGGCCTTCCATCTCGTTCGGTGTCAGGCCGGAGTAGGTCCAGACGATGGTGACGACGGGGATGTTGATGTAGGGAAAGATGTCTTTGGGGGCTTCGATGGCGGAGCCGAGGCCGAGCAAGAAGAGGAGGATGGAAAGAACAACAAAGGTATAAGGACGACGAAGCGCGAGTTTGACGATCCACATGCCGAGGTCACTGTCCTTTGCGGGGCTAACCGACTGACGAAACCTGGACGCAAAAAGACCAGCGCCTACAGATAAGGGTTGTGATTTCCCGCTTGTCCGCTTCAACGAGCGACACGGAAAGTAGGGTGATCGAAATTACAGATTTAGAGCGCCCCAGCGGCCTCGTCAGGCTGCACGGATCCCTCAGTCTCCGCCCCGGGTGCGCCCGCTTTACAACGCTTTAAGATGGCCGTGTGAAGACGCTGCTGAAATTCGACCGAAAGAGTGTAAAGCTCGTTGTCACGATAGACCTCGATTGTTTTGCGAGTAGTATCGAGAACAACTTCGCAGTGATGACACCCTGCAGAGTGTTCGCGAACTTCCTCTAGAAGATCTGGACTGATATGTCCGTCGAAGTAGTCGGTCAACTTGCTGAGGAAGTCGGTGCAGGTCATGCCGGGAGGCCCTCGTCCTTGCGTTTCTTGAAGTATCGGCTGAGACGCTCGCGCAGTTGCAAGCGGGCACGCAGAAGTCTGGATTTTACCGCCGGAACACTCAAATTGAGAGCTTCGGCAGTTTCCTCGGTCGACAAGTGTTCGATGTCGCGAAGAGTGAAGACGGTGCGAAAACCTGGAGGGAGACCTTGGATAGCCCGGCGAAGGATATCCGACAACTCACCTTGGTCGAAAATCTGCTCAGGATTGGGTCGCCACTCGGCGAAGTCACGAGGGATACTGCCGTCCTCAGTCTGAACATCCTGATCCATCGAAACAGTTTTCGAGGTCTTGCGCTTTCGCAAGCGCATGAGACTTTCGTTCACGGCAATCCGTGTGAGCCAGGTAGAAAACTTCGAGTTCCCCTGAAACTGATGCAGTTTCTCGTATGCCTTGAGGAAGGCGTCCTGAGTGATGTCTTCTGCGTCCTCCCGGTTTTGTGTAATGTGCTGGGCAACGCGAAAAATCTGTCGTTCATACTGACGGACAAGCTGCGCAAAGGCGGTCGCGTCCCCGGCACGTGACCGTTCCACAAGGGCGACATCCGGGTGTACCTCTTCAACTCCTGGTGTTTCAATAGCAGGCATAGGCAGAAAGTGCGAGAAGCCCTGCGGCGAGCGCGGGATTGCGATCGAGGCGCGGAGGTTCGGCAAGCACCATAGTAACTGTTGAGGTCGGGCTTCCAAAGTCCGCTCGCGCCAGCAGTTCCTGCCATCGACCCGAGCGTATCTCGAGAGATTCCGGCCATGCGGACTGTGCGCCAGAAGGAAACATGGCAGGCATACTGGAGGTTGGGGCCTGAACCCCTTGCGAGAGAGCCGATCTGATGTGCTGGAAGCTGCTACCGACTGTTGTGGTTCTATCCATCCTTACCCTGCCGATGTCAGGGCAGGGAAGCGCTCCCGCTTCCAAGAAGAAGGTATCGAGCTCCCGCCAGGTGGCAGCCGGTAAAAAGAAACCCTCAGCGACGAGCAGTTCTAAGCGGACGAGGACAGCAAAGACTGCTACAGCGGGAAGCAAACAAAAAAAGAGCCGTGCGGCTGCAACGAAAGGCCGGGGCGCAGACACGGGGCCTTCGCCGCGGACGCTGAAGCTGGCGAGTGCGTTTCGAGCGACAACAGAGCTGCGACCGATGGCGCAGCAATTGGTGGCCCAGCGCTCCCCAGCGGCGTACGCCGGTGTGCAGGCTTATGCGCAGAGCCATCCGGGCGAGGGAGCATCTGCGGCCTACTTGGCGCTGGGCCATGCGTATGCCGTAGATCATCGTTACCCGGACGCGGTGACCTCGTTCAAAGCGGCGCTGGTCGGAAGTGACGCTCTTGCCGACTATGCTGACTACCTCGGGGCACAGGCTGCGATCCGGGCAAACCAGTTCGATGTGGCGGCGGCACTTCTGAATCGCTTTACGGATCGACACCCCGACAGCATCTTCCTCGCGAACGCGCCGGTGCTCTTGGCAAATCTGTATGTTCAGCAGGGTGACTCCACACACGCTGTGCAGGTGCTCGAACCGCTACGTGGCTCCGCGACTGGCAACAACGTAGATTTTCGCTATGCGCTCGGACGGGCTTACCAAACGACCGGACAGACAACGCAGGCGGCGGTGCTCTTTCGCGAGATTTACCTTAAACAACCATTGACTAACGAGGCCGTGCAGGCAAGACAGCAGCTCCAGGCCATGGGGCAAGGGCTGACGGTAGCTCAGCGCAAGGTACATGCGGATCAGCTATTTGACGCAAAGCACTACGCCGAAGCAGCGGAGGAGTATCACTCGATCGCTCGAGATGACACGACGGTGTCGCAAGCGGACAAAAATGCGCTTTCGATCTATGCAGCTGTGTGCGACTACAAGCTGAAGCGGATCGGGCGGCGAGATGTAGAAAAGCTCCCCGCGACGACGGACGATAGCGGCGCGCTCAAGCTGTACCTGCTCGCGGAGCTTTCCCGCAGTGAGGGTGATCGGACTCGGCATGATGCCCTCATCAGCCAGATGGTGGCCCAGTATTCAAACAGCCGGTGGTTGGAGGAGGCACTTTACTCCGGCGGAAATATGTATCTCCTCCTGCATGACTCGGGGCAGGCGATCTACCACTATGCGTTGCTCACGAAGATGTTTCCGACAAGCACGTATGCACCCTCGGCGCATTGGCGGACAGCCTGGATGAACTACCGGCAACGGCGTTACACAGAGGCGGCGCGGCTGATGGAGGAACAGATCGACCGCTACGCAGGTGGACAGGAGATTCCGTCAGCTCTCTATTGGCGAGCCCGCATCTACGAAGACGAAGAACACAATCTGCCCGTGGCGGCGACGTTCTACAAAGTGCTCGCGCAGACCTACACCAATTTTTTCTACGCAGGGTTGGCGCGGCAAAGGCTGGCGGTTTTGGGACCGCAGCCGCTAGTCTCACCATCGTCCGTACTGGCGGGTGTTCGGCGTCCAGAGATCCCAGAGCTGACAGGCGAACTGCCGGAAGACGACGAGCATCTGATTAAAGCGCGTTTGCTCGCGAATGCGTCACTAAATGAGTACATAGGGCCGGAGATTCAGGCGAGTCCAACAGCGGGACAATGGGGCGCGTTGGGACAAGCGGAGATCTACGCGTCCTTTGGCGAGAACACGCGGGCGCTGCAGTCAATGAAGCATAGTGGCATTTCGTTCTTTGCTTTGCCGATGGACCAGGTGCCTCAGGTGTACTGGCGCCTGCTCTTCCCCAAGCCTTACTGGGACGGAATTACGTCGAACTCGCAGGCAAACGGACTTGACCCGTATCTGGTCTCATCGCTGATTCGCCAGGAGTCGGAGTTCAATCCCGGCGCTGTGAGCCGCGCGAATGCGTATGGGCTGATGCAACTCCTTCCGTCGGTAGGAAAATCAATCGCTAAAAAGAATGGCCTTAAGGGATTTAATGCAGGCCAACTGCTGATCCCAGCAGTCAATCTCCAACTAGGGGCGATCAATCTTCGACAAGTGCTGGACCGATTTGGCGGACAACCGGAATATGCCTTGGCGGCGTACAACGCAGGCGATGTGCCGGTACGGCAATGGATGTCAAGCAACGACTACAAAGACACGCCAGAATTCGTGGAGTCGATCCCGTACACAGAGACGCGGGAGTATGTGCAGGCTATTCTGAGGAATCGCGAGATGTACCGTGCTCTCTATGCCCCACACTAGAGGACTCGCGGCTCAGGCCCCGCGCTGCGCTAGCATAGGGGTAACGCCCGGATGGTGAAATCGGCAGACACAGCGGACTTAAAATCCGCAGTTTCGAGAGAAACGTGCGAGTTCAAATCTCGCTCCGGGCACTTTAGAATCAAGGAGTTACGAGAATCAGTCATCATTCTGGATTCGCCCCAGAAGGGGCCGGTGGCTGTTGAGGTGGCTGTTCCGCGAAGCGGAATACGGGGAACTCGTGCCATTGCTTTCCGTCGAGAAGATCACCGCAAAGATCTGGTCGCGCATTTCGTCCGTCACGTTCTCGTGGAACAAGTCCGACATGGAGTACACGAATATGCGCCGCGGCTTCTTCCACCTCAGTGGATCTAGCAGGTGCTCCTCATAGGAGTTACGGCATCCTTCACTTACTCGTGAGCAGCCCCGTATCGGATTCCAGGTTGCGTCTGTCCACGAAATACTCGTCTTATCGCCCATGCATCCCTCCTATGCTTTCTTCCTCTTCATCTCAACAACCTTTGGCGTGGCGACGATCCGCTCTGCTTCGCGGGATGTGTGGTCCGGGGATAAGTGCGCGTATTTACCCGTGATGCTGATGGTTTTGTGGCCCGCCAACTCCTGAATCGTCTTGAGCGGTGTGCCAGCCATTGCGTGCCATGAGCAGAATGTGTGGCGGAGCGTGTGCCAAGTAACGTCGCGGATCTTCGCTTCCTTCAGTGCTGCCTTGAACCAGCGGGGCTGCACGGCTTTCGTGCCACTGAAGCGACGGCGGAAAACTAAGCCGCTTGTGTTCGGTGACCGCATGGCCTCAAACGCAGCCAGGGCGATGGAATTCAGTGGGACTGACCGCTCTGTTCCGTTCTTCGAATCTTTCAGCAGAACCTCGCGCCGCTTCCAATCAACGCAGCTCCAGTCGAGGCCGAACTGCTCTCCGAGCCGCATGCCGGTAAAAGCCGCGATCTCCACGGCGGCCTTTTGACGCTCGTCGAGGTAGGGCAGGACGGCGCTGAACTCTTCGCGGCTCAGAAACCGTTGCCGACCGGAAGACTCGCGCTTGCGCTCTACTGAACGCGCAACGTTGACCTCAGCTTTGCCGTTTCTGATGGCGAGCCGCAGGGCTAAGCTAAAAAATGCCTTGTACCGGTTGAAGGTCGCACCAGATATCGACCGAGACTCCAGAAACGTCTCGATCATCTGCGGCGTAAGGTCATCCACTTTCACGCCGCCAAGCGCCGCAGCGCTTATCGCACCCTTCGTGACGTAGTCGCGAGCAGACTTGTGCCGGGTCTTGGCATAGTCCACGGCATCCTGAATCACCTCCGCGAGCAGCACCTTTTTCTTACGCAGCTCGGGAAGTTTTTGGCCCAGTCGACCAGCTGCCTTGCGGACGCGGTACAGATCGGTTGCGTCGGACTTCCGCCCGACCTTCTCGCGGTGGCGCTTGCCGTCAACGTAATAGTCGACCCACCAAACTTTACTGCCCTTTGGGTGCTCGTAAACGCCCATTAGCTTGCCCTCTGCTTCAGGGAGCCTTCGTAGTCGTTCATGCTGGCAATGCGGCGGACCTCGGAAGTCGGAATGAGAACTCTTCCGCCGGCACGCCGCGTATCGATCTTCTTGCTGGCGATCATGTAGTCCAGGCTGCGAAGTGAAATCGCCAGCGCGTAGCAAGCCTCTTTTTTGGTGTAGCGCAGCTTTTCGACGTTCACGCGACCTCCTTATCCTGGATGACGTACCGCTCCGGATACATAACCTGCATCTCGGTAACCGCATGGCCGAAATATCGAGCGATCTCCTCGGCCATCTTTTTGCTGGGGGCGGCTTCTCCCTTTTCGATACGCGAGTAATGACTGTTGTCGATGTTAAGTTCTAGAGCTACAGCCGTCCTGGTAAGGCCTCGCTTTTCACGCTCTTGCCGCAATGGGGTAACCATGGGGTGCCTCCAATTGGCTTTATAATCCAAACCAAAGTTTGGGTCAAGGGCGAATTTGAGTTGGCTTTTAGAACCACCGTGATGAAACAATCCAACCTGTGAGCACAGTAGGATCAAACATCCGCAAGTTGAGGAAAAGCCTAGACTTAACCCTGGATCAACTCTCCGAACTTGCAAAAGTGGACGTTAGCAACCTTTCAAAGGTAGAGCGAGGACTGAGCGGGTACAGCAAAGAGAGTATTGACCGGATCGCCAGAGCTCTGAGCGTCCCGCTGGAAGTTTTATTTGCTGAAGGGTCGAACGTAAATCCAATCCCCCGGGGGTCTCGTACTATACCTGTGCTGGACTATGTTCAGGCCGGTGAGTGGACAGCAAGTCGTGGCGGACGCCCAGACCCCGAGATTCAAGAGCACATCTTAACGGACATACGTAGCTCCGCAGAGACCTTCGCCCTACGAATCAATGGCGACTCGATGACCCCAGACTTTAGAGAGGGGGACTGTGTGCTTATTGACCCCTCTATTTCCCCAAGGCCTGGCGACTTCGTAGTGGCAGCAAACGGCGACGAAGGTGCCTTGTTTAAGCAATACCGGGAGCGCGAAGTAGACTCATCCGGCAAGCCAGTCATCGAGCTGGTGCCACTAAACAGTGCTTACCCCATCTACAGAGGCGATGTTGTTCCCCTGAGGATCATCGGGACGATGGTAGAACACCGCCGGTATCGAAAGCGCTAGCGGGATCTGGGCGATAAGACGGCGGGAATAATTTATTTCGTAATTGGTGTTTGACACCAAGAACTCTCTGGGCGTATAAACCATCTTGTGATTGGCAATTCATTCCAATCCACAGATCGCCCCCGAGGTCTCCACATGCCCCAAGAGAGCAGCAGCCCCCAGAAAAAATTCACGATCTATAGTCGATGGGACTCAACCCGCGTCGTTTTTGAGCGGGAAGGTACATCCCTCAAGCAGATCGTTGCCGCCGCCGTAGCTAGCGGTGCGCGTCTCAGCGGTGCGAATCTCAGCGGTTCGGATCTCAGCGGTTCGGATCTCAGCGATTCGAATCTCAGCGGTTCGGATCTCAGCGATTCGAATCTCAGCGGTTCGAATCTCAGCGGTTCGAATCTTCGCGGTGCGCGTCTCAGCGGTGCGGATCTTCGCGGTGCGCGTCTCAGCGATTCGGATCTCAGCGGTGCGCGTCTCAGCGGTGCGGATCTCAACGACGCGAACTTGGAAGACGCGGACCTCGGCGGCATAAAGCACGACCTGTGGGATGTCCTTTTTAGGGCGCCGCGAGAGATTCCTGGCCTTCTCTCGACGCTAAGGGACGGTCGCGTAGATGGATCGGCGTACGAAGGTGAATGCGCCTGCCTGGTGGGAACGATTGCGAATATTGCCCACACTAACTATAAGTCCCTTTACTCCATCAAGCCCGATGCGTCGAGGCCTGCTGAGCGGTGGTTTTTGGCTATTCGAAAAGGCGACATGCCGGATAGTTCCCCTGTCGTCAGGCTAACCGTGGAGTGGGTAGAAGAATTTACAGGTTTACTCAACCGAAGTGCGGCTCTGCTCGCGGCGGTGAAGTAATGATTAGGCAGAATTTATATGAGCAGCTGATGCGTGAGTGCTTTCCGGCCCTGTTCCCGAAGTCAAACCAGCGCTGCATGTACTGCAATGAAGTGCTGGTTGAGGCGGATAAGGCGACTTATCGCCACGCGCTCAACGATTCTATCGACTGCCCTGGAGCCACCACCACTGCTTTTCCCGCCAGCGACTTCCAGCGGGTTGCCACCTCAGACCACGACTGCCCCAGCGTCCAAGAACCAATACAGCACCGGTCCGCAGAGGCCGTACTTGCCGATCCGGTTCGCGACAATGCCTTTGGGACATTGTTGGCGCTGTTGAAGCTGATAGATAAGGCAACCGAAGTATTGCGGTTAGGTAGTTCGGGATACAAGGCAGGGGAGATTCGAATTCGGGCGGAGCTGGATAAGGCTATTGATGAGGCCGAAGTTGCTGTACGCCGCGCGAGCGGAAAGGATGGCCGCTAGATGGGTAAAGTTTACCCGCGCGAGCGCGACAGAAATGCAATGTTACTCCGTTCACTCGATGATCTAAGCCTGAGTAAACCACTCCCGCCCGAGCTGAAAGTGCGAATGTTCTCGTGGGCGGTCGCAGGCTTCTGGGCGCGCGACCACGTGGTAAACAAGTTTGTGCTGACAGCAAAAGGGAGGGAGGCAGCACGATGAGTTTCTTCGATTCACTTCCCGAACGACACGAACGCGGCGTTATCCAATACCGGCAGAAACACTTAGTGATTCGCTGGTTGATTGGTTTGGTAGTTATCGGTGCTTGCTGGTCGATTGGGCTCGCGATGGGGTGGGTAAACGCTGGGAGGCCACGATGAGCTATTCGACTGCGTTTCTCGAAAACAACTTCCCGCCGGGCATGTCCGATTGCGATTGGGCACATGTAAATGGCGGCGACGAGCCAGACTCACAAGAAGGAACGGACTTTGCGGAGGACTCAGATGAGTAGTGAACTTGTGACTGTAAACGACACTGCTGAGATATCTGGCCCGTTTCGCCTGCTCCAGATGGCCATCGATAAGGGGGCATCCTTAGAGCAAATACAGCAGCTTATGGAACTTCAGGAGCGCGCCGAGACGAACATGGCACGGAAGGCGTTCTTTGCGGCGATGGCGAAGTTCAAGGAGAACGCGCCGCAAATCACAAAGAATAAGCATGTGAAGTTCGAGACGCAGAAGGGCGTAACTGAATACGACCACGAGACCCTAGACCACGTGGTTGACCTGATCGGCCCGGCCCTGAGTGCCGTGGGCATTCGGCACCGTTGGGACTTGAAGCAGGATGCGCTCACGGTGACGGTTACGTGCGTTCTGTCCCACGAACTGGGGCATAGCGAACTCACCCCGGTAACGGTTAGCCACGACCCGAGCGGCGGCAAAAATTCGATTCAGGCAATCAAGTCGGCAATCTCCTACGCAGAACGGATAACGCTGCTGGCGGCTACAGGCATGGCGGCGCGGGGGCTTGATGACGACGGTAAGTCTGCTGGCACTTCAGCCAAGCCGGGTATGTCGGAACAAGACTTTATCTTCCACAAAGACAATATCGAAGCCTCGCGCTCGCACGATGAGAACAAACGCGCCTTCACTGCTGCATGGAATGCTGCCGAGGCCCTGAAGGACCAAGCGGCGCAAGGCGACTTCATTCAACTCCGCGACAAAAAGAAGGCAGAACTATGAAGATTGTCAACTGTGTCCAGGGTTCGCCGTCTTGGCTGCAAGAACGAAATGCGAGAGTTACAGCTTCGCGTGTCGCAGATGCACTTGGCTTCCTGAAGCGCGGTGATAAGCAAGGGGCTGAAACGGCTGGCAGAGCCTCTTACAAGACAGAGATTGTCTCTGAGATCCTTACTGGATTTGCTGCGGATCACTACGTTAGCCCCTACATGGTGCGCGGAACAGAGCAGGAGCCCTTTGCTCGCGCCGCCTACGGAGTGCGGTTCGACGTGGATGTGGAGCAGGTTGGCTTTGTCATTCACCCAACGATTGACCGAGCTGGCTGTAGCCCGGATGGGCTCCTTGGCTCTGATGGTGGCGTGGAGTTCAAGAACCCAAAGACCGAACGCCATCTGCAATATATGCTCGCCCGGGTGCTGCCTCCAGAGTACGAACCCCAAGTGATGTGGAACATGGCCTGCACGGAACGTGCGTGGTGGGACTTTGTTTCGTTTGATAGTCGGATGCCCTTGCGTCACCAGTTATTCCGTGTCCGCGTCGAGCGCAACGATAAGCGCATAGCGGAGATGGAAGCGGGCGTGGTGCAGTTTCTCGCTGAGGTCGATGAAGTAATTGCCCGCCTCGAATCGCTCAACCCAGAGACATTTCCTGAGCGGCTACAGGCCTCTCTAGACGAGACAAACGTCCTCGACGCGGACATAGCCTGGTGGTACGCCAACACGCCGGTAGCGCAGTGATGGCCAAGCGTAAAGCCACACGCCGCGCGAATGGCTTGCTCGACGCCTTGAGTGTATCGAGCGCGCCGAGGGCAAGTGCGAGAAGTGCTTTCGTGACACCCCGCTTGGGGCCGGAAACGCGCACCACAAGAGCGGCACTCGCGGACTTGGCGGTGGGAAGCGAGACGACCGCATTGAGGGGCTTCGCTGGCTCTGCCAGTGGTGCCATGGTCAGGTGCATGCTTTATGACTAGCTTCTTCAACTTCTTCCGTCATTTCTGCTGCCACAGGGATACGACCTTCCCCTACTTCAACCTGCAGTACTGCCGGGAATGCGGACGATCGCGCTCTATGAGATTAGGTGAAGCGCCGGGCCGGTGGCTGACAAGTAAGCAACGGAACGCAAAAAAGAAAGACCAGGTGGCAGGCTAATGGCACTTAGAGCTGTTCCCGAACACCCTAAGTTCGCCCAACTGAAGGCGGCGCTGAGGCTGAGCAAGTACTCGACGATGGGCGCCCTCGAACTCCTTTGGCACTTTACCGGCAAATACGCACCGCAGGGCAACATCGGTAAGTTCAAAGATTCTGCGATAGAGGCGTGGCTGGAATGGGACGGAGAGCCGGGCGCGATGATAGAAGCTCTCATCGACGCCGGGTGGCTGGATCACAGTAGGAACCATCGGTTGGTAGTACATGACTGGAAAGATCACGCCGATCAGACCACCCGGAAATATCTTGGCCGGACACGTCTTTCATTTGTCCAAGACATGTCTAGCGAGAACGGTTTTCTTTCAGGACCCCCAGAGCCAGAGCCAGAGCCAGAGCCAGAGCCAGAGCCAGAGCCAGAGCCAGAGACTCTTGCGTCCACCGCTTGCGCGGTTCCCGCAGCACCGCGCAAGCTAATCGGCACGTTGCCGCTGAACGTGGGGGATCACGAACTTTACGAGGAGGACATCGGCGTGTGGAAGGCGCTTTATCCGGCCGTGGATGTGAAGCAAGAGTTGCGGAACATGAAGGGCTGGCTGATAGCTAGGCCAGAGAATCGCAAGACGCGCAAAGGGGTGGTGAAGTTCATTCATCACTGGCTGGCGAAGGAACAAGACTCAGCACGACCAACGGGAGGTCAAGGTGGAACGACTCAGCGCAATCCAGCTCTCGAGCGACAAAGCATTACTCACGACGCGATCGCAGCAGCAAGAGAACGACGCCTTGGCGGATCGGCTGCTCGAGCTGATGGCGCAGGCGCAGGCGTACTTCCCGAACCAGACCCTGCCACCAGGAACACCGGACGCCTACCTGAAGGCCTGGGAGGAGATCGTAGCGGAGCGGAGCGAGGAGAAGTTCACGGCCGCGTTGTGGAGGGCGTGCCGCAAGGGCAAGTTCTTCCCCGGGCCGGCTGAGATCGAAGAGCAAGCGGATGCCCTTGCGCCGCAAAGCAAGCTTCCGGTAAGGAACGAATTTCTAGAGCGCTGGGAGAAAGACAAGCAGCACGTCGAGAGAGAACGCGAAGAAGATCGCCTGAAGCCCGGATACGTTCCATTCGACCTGACGGCCGAGATGAAAAGAATCGCTGCAGAAAAAGTGCGGCGGGATGAGAAGGATCGAGAGCAGGCCAATTTGAGGCGCGAAGAGATGTACTCGAAAGTGCGGTCGGACTATCGCAAAGCTCTGGAAGCTGTAGCTACGGATTTTCGGGCGCGGGGAATGTCGGAAGAGCAGATCCAAGTTGAGCTCTACGGTAGGGCAAAAGACAGGGGCCAGACATGCAACCAAGAAAAGTAGTTGTGCTGCACTGCTCTGACGAGGAGATAGCTTCGTGTATTCGCTTTCTGCTGGTGATCCGAAGGTACAGAGTTCTGACGGTAGGGGAAGACAGCCTGGACGAAGAGATTGATGCCTACGTGGTCTACAAAGACCAACGTGCGGTGGATCTGATCGCAGAGAACGGAGGGTTCCAGCGAACTGTTTTTGTAACGAAGTATGAGGCTGAGGAGCTTTTGGAGCGGGTGAGAGTGGCAGCGATCCGGAAGCGCGGACCGAAGAAGCGGATAGCGGCATGAGTAAGAGGAGAAACAAAGTGACAGTGAGACCCACAGAAGAAGTAGACGAGGCCATCGAGTGGATGTCTTCCGGCGATCTTGATGCTCCCGTCATAGCTGAGTGGCTGGCCACCGTGCGAGAGCAGGACACGGGCTGGATCAGCGTGGAAGACCGGTTAGACATGGAACGTGAGGATAACTGCTGCCTAGATATTGCAGATGTCGAGCGGTACAGCGTTGTTGGGCTGGTCTGGGATGAAGACATCGCAGATGTTTTGCGGGCCTCATATGACTTCCGAGAGAAGGTCTGGAATAACGCCGACACTGGCGATCAACTGCATGGCGTAACTCACAGGCGGCCTCTCCCGGCTCCTCCTGTAGAGGAGAGGGCGTGATCTCATTCAAGGTCTACTCGAAATGTGAGCCCCAGGGTAGCTCTCGCGCTCTCGTTATAGGGGGTAAGGTACGTATCACCTCCGCCAACGCCAAGCTGAAGCCTTTCCGTCACACTGTGACCCAGGTAGCGATGGAGGAGGTCGGCAAGATCGGCGTAACACCGCTATTTGGCAAACACGTGCCGGTCAAACTGGAACTGGTGTTCACATTCAGGCGACCTCCGAGTATCCCTAAGAGGCGCGTGCATTGCGTTGTAAAACCCGACCTTGACAAAATTTGCAGGTCGATTCTAGACGCGCTCTCCGGAGCGGTCTATCGTGACGACGCTCAGGTCGTTACGATGAGCGCGAGCAAGATCTACGGCGATGTCGAGGGTGTCTGGATTCAGGCACAGGAAATTAAATAAATGGAAACACGTATTTTAGTCCCTTATTACTTGTTTTCAGTGGTTTCAGTCTTCGGCTTTTTCTTGCGTTCCCGAGGCTCTTTTATCTTCGATTCGGGCCGGTAGCGGAGAACAATATCTGCCATTTTGTCTAGCACCTTGGGGTCAAGCGTGTGGACTTTCACATCTCCCTCATTGAGGCATGCCTTGCAGCTTCTCCAGTTCGCCGCCGCAAGCCTCACGGAGGCGGTGGAGCATGAACCACGCGGCCTTTTGTGTGACGCCAATCTCTTTGGCTATTTGCATGGAGGAGATGCCTTTGCGGGCCGTCACCATGAGGTACATCGCGTAAATCCACTTGTGCAAAGGGATGTGCGACCGCTCGAAAATCGTGCCAGTACGGATGGTGAAATCAAGCTGGCATTTGTTGCAGCGATAGAAGCCCTCACGCTTGCGAGTGGTGATGCGATCTTGACCAGAGCACGTCGGGCAGGTTGTGCCTTTTGGCCACAAACGGCCCTCCAAGTAAGCCCGCGCCGTCGATTCGTCCGGGAACATCTGGAGAAGCTGAAAGGTGCTGATCGTGCTGCGGCTCATCTAGCACCTCGGGACGACCTGGTCGGGACGTTACCTAGTCCCGCCCGAGTACCACCCCGGAGGCACCGCTTACCGTAGGAACGGCGCGGCGGAGCTTTAGACCAATGGGGCCAACCCGACATCCATCCGGGCTTTCACGAGCGCCGCAACATCTCCCTCCGCTGCGAGGGATAGCACTTGTTCCTGCCCGAGTGTGCGGTTGTGAGCGCAATCATCCCACCACTGCTCAGCCCCGGTTACGCCGTCGTAACTTCCGGCCTCTAAGCACAACTGCAGGTACAACTCTTGTTTGGTCATTACCGCACCTCCAGAGCAGCTTCGACCGCGTGGCGCTGATCGTCATAGGCTCCGCTGCGGGTGCCTTTGCCACACTCAAAAACCAGCTTGCCCTCAGCGGTCAGGTACAGCTTGCTGGACTTTTCTCCCGCATACGAGCCTCCGTTGCCGCGAAGGTTGATGTAGTGGCGGCCCGTGGCCTCGTGCAGGTTGATGGACTTGACGCCTTCGGTGGCCTTGATGGTGTTGAGGATGGTCTGCATTTTCTAGCTCCTATGAGGCTGGTTGCCTCTAATGTTTCTAAGGTACTTGAGTCCCGCACGGCTGTCAAGAGTTATTTTCAGCAAAGGGGACTAGCGTACGTAATTCCCACAGAAAGATAAACTTGGAGTATAGTGCTGTAGGTTAAGTTGATGAAAGAGCTTGGAGCCCGAATAAAAGCACGCAGAGTTGAGCGAGGAATGAGGCAGCTAGACGTTGCCGTTGCGGTCAACGTGGGAGCCGCGACAATCCTACGCCTTGAAGAAGGCGATGACCGCGTAGCGTATGGAACGCTACTGAAGGTTTGCTCAACACTGGGAATACGCATCTCCATAAAGTCTGAAGCGCTATATATGAACTAAAGCTATGAAATAAATTACACCCGCCTGAGAATTAAGTCTGGCGCTAGACGCGCTTCGGGGCGAGGTGGATGTCTAAGGCACAGAGTCAAGAGGGCGCATGCGGACAACAATCCGGTGCGCCCTCGTCTCTTGCGCTTGCGAAGATATGCCCAACCTGCATCGCACCGGCTCAATACGAATGTCGTTGGCTTACGCCCACACCACCTAAACGCTTCCACGACTCCCGCGAGGTGAAATGAATATCGCTCACCTTTACCGCCTCCTCTACCTCATCTACGAAAGGATGAACACCTTGGCCATTACCGACGAAAAGCTCGCAACTGCCATCTCTGACCTAAACTCTGCCATCTCTGCGGAGTCCGACGTTCTGACCTCCGCAATCGCCGACCTCAAAAACCCCGCCGTGGACAATTCGGATGCAATCGCTGCGATTGAGCAGGCTGCAACCAATATCAAGAGCGGAAGTGACAGCCTCTCGGCAGCGCTGCCGGCGACTCCGGTGGTCCCAGTGACCGTGCAGCCCACTTCTGTGGTATCGCCCGTCGTCCCCGTGGTGCCGACTGCATAACCATGCCAGCGATCACCATCGATACGAGCAAGATCTCTAAATCCACCGTCGCGGGTTTCCTCAGCGGACTTGCGGCGGTGTGTCTTGCTTTGCCGGTGATCGACACGGCTCACGTACTCAACGTAAAGGTTTTTGGGATCACCGCGTTGATAGCGGGAGTCGCCAGGGTCATCGTTGGAAAACTCGAAGGCGACCCTGACCTCGCAAAGGCTACTACGCCGGATGGCACTGTGAAGGACGTTTCTGCTCATCCCACCCCAGACAATCCGGAAGACAAGCCGGTACTACCCCAGTGATCTTGCACATCCCCAATCCGCTGGACATGCTGCGGCACAAGCCGAAGCCATCTTCAGAGGAGCATGCGGCGTCCTGGCTACCCATCGCGCCCGCAGAATCAAACCGATTGATCCAGCCCGAAGACCTTTCCGAACTTGCGCCGAACGCGGACTTCCACGTTCTGATTCCCACACATGAACCGATAGACCCAGCCGCGCTTCATGCCGCGGTAGAGGAGATTCCCATGGCAACTGCGCCCGTAACGCCTCCGGCACCCAAGCCGAACGTTTTCAAGAGCATCATGACGCACATCGTCCATTTTTTCGAGTTGGGGCTAAACGAGATCATCGTTTACACGCCGCCGGCTGAGGCTTTGGCCGAGGTTCTTTTTCCAGAGTATGTGAAAGCCGAGCAGATGGTGCGAGACAAGATCGTGACGGTAACGAAGCTTATCCGCAATTCTGTCCTCAGCGCTCAACAGAAGTATGCTGAGGCTGCTAAGGGCGACGCGACCAATAAGGCGAAGCTGGCGGACGCGCTTCAGGTGTCCGAAGGTCCAGCGGTAGCAATCCTTTCTCAGACACCCGTTGTCGCCGATGCGTCTCGCGTAACCAGTGCGATCGAGGCGCTTGTAGCTATTCTCAAGTCCAGTCCAGCGCCGGCGGGAGCGTAAGCCATGGCTACCGGGGCCAAGCCTCTCCGCTACAACGCGCTGATAGCTATTCGTGTCAGCGCGATTGCGGTGTGCGGCTACTTCATGTTCGGGGGGGCTCATCCACCGGCTAGTGCGCAAACGCGAGATCAGCGACAGGTGTACGCCCCCGTGTTGACGGCCCCCGTGTTGACGGTTGAAGATGCCGGGCAAGATAAGAATATAGCCGAGCTCGATAAGGATATAGCCGAGCTCAACAAGCATATCGAGGCCACCGACGCTAACAGTAATCGCGCATGGATTGCCACAGAAAAGAACGCAGAGGCAATCGCTGGAATGCAGGGCGAGGAGCGAGGCGTGGGCGGTTTCCTGGTACTGCTGAGTGGCACCGGGCTCGTATTGCAAGTAAGAAACAAGAAGGCCGCATGATTCACTCCGATCTTTATCTTGACCTAAGGCATGACTTCTTCCGGCTTTGTGTGTTCATCGCCGGGAACGCGCTGATTGCAAATTTTCTCCCGAAATCTACCGTGTTTAAAGGCATGCCACGGACCAGATGGACCTATGAGCTACTGGTTGACCTGATAGCTGGATTCGGACTCTCCTGGCGTGCCAAACGACCCTCCCTCCAGAAAGAATGGATGGGCTTCAAGGTCAGACGAAGATCTCGCCGCTGGATCGTTGAGTTTCGCTCGGCACCAGATCTCGAAGTTGGAAAAATCGAAAAATGAACGAACGCATGACAACCTGGATCAGGAGCTACGGCACAACCAAGCTGGCCCGTGAGCTTGGCGCCGGCCGGTTGACAGTGCATTCGTGGACCAATAGCGTGGTCGCAAATCGGGTACGGCCGTCATACGGGTTTATGCGCAAGATGATTGACCTCTCGAAAGAGGAGCCGCACTTGGTGGGACCACTGGATTGGAAAGACTTTCTGGGGGATGCATGATTTATCTAGGACGCGAATTTTTGTTCCGCTCCCCCCGTCTGTCGGTTCCCGCTGTTCGCTGCTTACTCTCGTTATCCCGCCCTGACGCGGAGATCGTTTTCGACAAGGAGGATGGAACGTTTCAGCTATGCTTCGCCGGGCAAGCTCAACGGGTACGTGCCGAGACCGTCGAGGTATTGGATAGGGCGCGCATGCTGGCTCGCAAGCGAGCTGACTGCCCGGCCTACATCGTGAACGAGAAGGGTCGCCGCTTCCTCGCGGAGATACAGCATGAAGATCTGTAAGTACACCTGCCATCGATGCTTCGGGGAGTTCTGGATTCGTCCACCCTTCAACCCAAAGGCGTGCCCTCATTGCTGCGTTGTGATCGCTGCCACCGCTGAGCAAGATGCACAGAATAGACGAGTCATGATGGAGGAGGAGCAAGAATGGGGCTAACCGGATTTGTACCGAACAACGGAGTCAAAGGCTTTTCGATCAGCGTTGACACGCAGAATTTAGAAACGAAGCTGAGCGGTTTCGAGCTCGACCAACTGCCCTTTGCCACCGCTCTCGCGCTTACGCGAGTTGGTCAACTCATCAAACAGGCCGAGATTAACGAGATGCGGAAGGTCTTTGACCGGCCCACTCCCTACACACTCAGTGCGCCATTCCTAAAGCCCGCGACGAAGAGCAATCTCACAGCCGAAGTGTTCCTCAAAACCTATGCCAGCAAAGGCGTGCCAGCCTCAGTCTTTCTCGCACCTCAGGTCTACGGCGGTCAAAGAAACCTAAAATCGTCAGAGAAGTTCCTTGCAAAAGCAGGGTATCTACCAAGCGGGGATATAGCCGTGCCCGGCTCAGGTGCCACCATGAATGGCTACGGGAACATGTCGCCAGGGCAGATCGTGCAGGTCATCAGCGCCCTGCAAGCCTTTCCTGAAACCGGCTACCTTGCAAATCAGTCGCGACGCCTGGGAGCTCGCAAAAGCACAGCGCCACAGTTCTTCGTAGGGAAGCCGGCCGGTGGACGCCTACCGCTGGGGGTTTACATGAGAACCAAGACCGGCGTGAAGCCGATCATGATCTTCGTCAAGTCGCCAAACTACCATCCGCGGCTCAAGTTCTTCGATGTTGCCAGCCAGACCTATCAAGCCAACTTCCAGCATGAGTTCAACGCAGCGCTCTACACCGCGCTCCAATCAGCGTCGATTACTTACAAGGTGGCCTAAATGGAGCGGAACGCTAGGGCGGGAAAATGAAAACTGTTCATATGGCTGACAAGATCAATCAGCGCGGCGGCGTATCAGCACTCTGCTTTCTGCATCCGAGATCGATCGACATAACGCGATCAACGTGGACTAACCGTACTGAGGCGGTGACTTGTCCGCAATGCCAAAGGATGCTCACCGTCCTAGCGTCTAGACCGCCGACTTAGAAGCCGCCACACGGAGTAGCCGATCACGGATCGCCCACCAATTCGAGCAAACACCAAAGCCGCACGGAGAACGATGATGACACACAGCACGATGTACCACATAGCGCCAGATCATACGCCCAGGATCGACGCCATGGACACGCTGCGTGGTCTCGCTGAAACTGCTGATCTAATCCATGCCACCAGACCTGACGTGGTGCTTACCGCCTATACGGACGAGCCACAGTCAACGATCACTCTAGTCGATCAGGCTACCGGGGATGTTCTGGCAACGATCTACTTTACTCGTGGTCAACCAGCCTACCGGGTGCAGATGACAGCCTAAACCGAGCAAAATCAAGGGCAAAAAGCGAAGGTAAAGCGAACAAAAGAAGCGATGCTAAACCACTTAGAATGAGTCACATAAGAAAAATGTGTAACGAAAGTTGGTACGTATATCAGATAAAGCATCGTAAGTCGTTGAAAACATGGGTCCTTTGGGCACTTTAGGCGATGCGGGTAATTCGAACCCCGACGAACGGCCAGGCGAGCGCTTGAAAACGAACACTTTAGTTTAGGAGGTAAGTAGATGACCGTAAGCCGAAAAGTGACCAATAGGGACGGTATGGCATCGTGGTCGGTTGGGGTGAGGCCTTGAGCGAGGTGGCAGCGACGCACGGATGGGTACACGGCCTGGAGTGGGATGAAGAATGACGGTGAATATCAAAGATCTGTGTCGATTGCTCGCCGGAGACGGCCACGAGCCGCTCTCTGAGATGGCGATCTCGCAGTTCGTGAAGGACGGGATGCCGAAAGCGGCGCGGGGTACATACGATCCGCTGAAATGCATGCCTTGGTACATCGGAAGGCTCCGCACGGCGGCTCAGGCGCGGATGGGCGAGACGAAAGACGGTAAGATCGTCGCCTTGGATGAGGCGCAACGGCGACTGACGCTCGCGAAGGCTGAGAATGAGGAGATGACGGCGAAGGAACGCCGCGGCGAGTTGGTACCGCTGGAGCTGCACGTCGCGGAACAAGCCAAACTCGCCACCGTTGTCAAGCAAAAGATGCTGAACCTGCCGGCGCGGATCGCTCCGAAGCTCGTGGACCTATCGCGGAATGAGACGAAGGCGTTGCTGACGGCTGCGGTGAAGGCGGCGTTGTCAGATCTGGCGAAACTGGAGGAGCATGGAGCAGATCGAGCTGATACCAAAGCCCGCCGCCGCGCCCGCGCCTGAGATCCTTGCGAATCTTGCGAAGGCGCGGCAGGGGCTCTACGCGCTCTTCGAGCCGCCGCCGGATATGCTGGTGTCGGAGTGGGCAGAGAAGAATCGCATCCTTCCAAAGGGGACGACGGCGCGGCCAGGCCTGTACGTGGCGGAGGCGTTCCAACGACCGATCATGGATGCGCTGTGCGACCCGCAGGTCCGTCGGGTCTCGTGCAAGAAGTCTACGCAGGTCGGGTGGACTGAACTGCTACTGAACATCGTGGGTTACTTCATCGACGTGGATCCAAAGCCGATGATGTTGGTGTTTGTGCGCGACTCGGATGCGAAGGATAAGTCAAAGAAAACGATTGCACCGATGATTGCCGAGTGCCCAGCGCTGCGAGACAAGGTCCGGGAAAACCGATCGCGCGAGGGCGGAAATACGCAACAGCTAAAGCAGTTCCCCGGCGGATTTCTGAAGGTAGCCGGAGCAAACTCTGCGGCGAACCTCCGTTCCGACCCATGCGCCATCATCCTTTTGGATGAAGCCGACGGCTATCCGTCGGATGTGGACGGGGAAGGGGATCCGGTAGCCCTGGCAGAGCGCCGCGCGGATACCTTTGACGAGTCGAAGATCCTCATCGGATCCACGCCTGCTAAGCCAAAGGGTCATTCCCGAATCGATGACGAGTGGGAAGCTGGCAACCAAACGATGTTCCACTTGCCATGCCCGCACTGCGGTGGTTTACAGCCGCTCTTGTGGCGCGACCCTGAATCGAAAGAGTACAACTTGGTCTGGGATCTGGGAGACGACGGGAAGCCTGTTCCCGGTAGCGTGCGGTATCGCTGCAAGTTCTGCCGAAAAGGGATCGAGGAGCGGTTCAAGCAACAGATGCTTGATGCCATGGTGCCCGTAGCCAAGTTTCCGGAGCGCCGGGAGCATATCAGCTTCTACGTCAACGCTTTGTACTCGCCATGGAAACCGATCTGGGAAGCACTCGCGAAGGAATGGGTTGAAGCGCAGGGCGTCCCAGAAAAACTGCGTGCGTTCATCAATCTCCGCTTAGGCGAAACCTGGGATGAGGGTGCGGATGCGGTAGACGCCCACCTTTTAGCGGCGAGGAGAGAGAAGTACTGCGAGCGTGAAGAGGTCAAAGTCCCGCACGGCTGCGTGGCGCTGGTTACCACAGTAGACGTGCAGGGAAATCGTCTCGAAGCTCAAGTTACCGGCTTTGGGTTAGGTGAAGAGGAATGGCTCATCGATCATCAGGTTTTTTACGGCTCTCCGCTGGACGCACCAAACACCAAAGGCAACGAAGATCTGGTCAGCGTGTGGTCGGAGCTTGACGAGTACCTTCTGAGGACGTGGCGGCATGAGGACGGGGCCGACCTTCGGTCATCTATCACCCTGATCGACACAGGCTATGCAGTCGACGCTTGCTACAACTTCATCTTGCCACGGCAGACCTCAGCGCGTCGTGTGTTTGCGTGCAAGGGCCAGCCGAAAGTATCAAAGCTGGGCCTTGCGCAAGAGGGAAAGGTGAGGAATAACACTATTCGTCTCTTCAATGTGGCGACGATGGCCTGCAAGGACAGGATCATGGACCGCCTCCGAGTAAATAAGCCAGGCCCGGCCTACTGCCATTATCCGGAATGGGTGCCAGACGACTATTTCGACCAATTAACCGCAGAGTCCAAGATTCCTGTTAAGAACAAACGTACAGGGCGCACGCACTACGAGTGGGTGACGAACCAACAGCGCAACGAGGCTCTGGATTTGACGGTGTACGCGCATGCAGGGCTATGGATTCTGCAGAAAATCATCGATCCAGCGACGTATGGAGATTTTACGAAGCTGGCAGAAGCAGTATGGGCGGGTGCGGCCCCGTTGACAATGAGGCGGGCGGTGGGTAGGCGCGTGCTCTCGCAGGGAATTAGTTAGCCTGTCAATTAGAAATTGACTCTAGTTTCGCGCAATCCTATTTGCCATTGTGACTAAGACATGGCAGGTGGAATTACTTTGCAGCAGGCGCAGGACAGTTTAGCGGGCGCACTTGAGGCGCTAGCGGCTGCACGTGCGATCCAAAGCTACAGCGTAACGTCTACCTCTGGCGGGCGCACCGTTACGCGCGGATCGCACGCCGACTTGCTCAAAGAAGTGCAGTGGTGGAGCCAGAAGGTTGCGCAGCTCTCACGCACTGGTCTCCGCACGTGGCGGGCGGTGCCTTGTGAGTGACGTGCAGCCCAACCTCCTTGACCGCCTGGTGACGTACGCATTCCCTCGCAGCGGGCTGGAGCGCCTGCAAAGCCGTAAGGCGATGTCGATGTACGGCTCCTACACGGGAGGGCGCTACGATCGGCGTCAGACTGCGGACTGGTTTACCAGCCGCGGGTCTGCGGATGCTGACACTCTACTTGACCTGCCAACCTTGCGGTCAAGGTCGCGCGACCTGAATCGCAACAGCCCGCTAGCTGCGGGAGCGATCCATACCGTCGTACAGAATGCTGTAGGAACCGGGCTGTCCCTACAGCCAACGCCCGATCTCGACGTTCTGAAATGGGATGAGGCGAAAGCAATCGCCTGGTCATCCCTTGTCGGGCACGAGTTTGCTCTGTGGGCAGAGTCACCCAACTGCGACGTAACCCGCACGCAAAACTTCTATGGGCTTCAAAGCACAGCCCTTCGCGGCGCGCTGGAGAGCGGCGACATCCTCGCGCTGCTGCCGATGAAATCCATCAAGGGCCAGGTATACAAAACTCGCGTCCAGCTCATCGAGGCCGACCGCTTACACACGCCGGGCGGTGGTGAGGGCATGGAGGCAACCTACCTCTTGCCGAATGCGAACGGCATACCCATTCAGGGCGACAAGACGGGAAACCGAATCTATGGCGGTGTCGAAGTGGACGCGTCTGGTGCACCGGTCGCTTATTGCATCCTGAAACAGCATCCCGGCGCTATTGGTTTCATTGCAAACGCATTTCAGTATGACCGCGTCCCCGCGTTCGGTACGGCAACGAACCGACGGAATGTGGTGCACCTTTTTGACCGCACGCGGCCAGACCAAAATCGTGGCGTTCCTTACCTTGCACCCGTTCTGGAATCCTTCAAGCAGCTTGACCGCTACACCGAAGCGGAGATTATGCGGGCGGTGGTGAGTTCCATGTTCACGGTGTTCGTGAGAACTGACACTGGTGAGCAAGCCTTCCCTTCGGATGCGCCGGCTATTTCGTCGACCAGCTTTGCGCAGCAAAACGATATCAGCCTGGGGCCGGGTAAAGTCGTGGGTCTTGCTCCCGGCGAAGATGTCACCTTCCCCAGCCCCTCCGCACCCAATCCCGGATTTGACCCATTCGTCATCAGCATCCTCCGGCAGATTGGCGTCGGGTTGCAGCTCCCTTTCGAAATTCTGGTCAAGCACTTCACTTCTTCTTACAGCGCGGCGCGCGCGGCGCTGCTCGAGGCGTGGAAGTATTACTCGAGCCGTCGAGCCTTTATCGCATCGCAATTCTGCCAGCCCATCTTCGAGGTGTGGATGGATGAGGCGGTCTCGGCGGGGCGGATTGAGGCGCCGGGATACTTCTCAGACCCAGTCATGCGGCGCGCGTACCTAAGCTGTGACTGGATCGGCGATGCCCCTGGATCGATTGATCCGCAGAAGGAAGTAGCAGCCTCGATTGAATTGGTGACCGGAGGGTTCTCCAATCACAAGATCGAAACCATGCGTCTTACCGGACGCAACTGGTCAGATGTTCATTTGCAGCTGGTCCGCGAGCATGAAATGCGGGTTGCTGCAGGACTCGAGCCGGCCGTAACCAACGCAGTTGCGACGGAAATGGTAACCCCTCCCGGTGCACCGCCCGCCACAGCTCCCCCCGTCGCGCCTAACGTGCCTGTCAATCCGGTAAAGCCGGCGCCGAAGAAACCGGCGGTGAAACCATGAGCGTTCCCGACGTTCTCAATCAGCCTTGGGCTATCACGCGAGACAAGTACGACCAAATCTGCGCGGTCTACGAACGTCACGTTGCGGGTCAGTCACTCAGTGCGGAGAGCGTTAAGGCCCTGACAGGCGCAGTCCCTCGTCCCGCCGATCAGCCGAACTATACCGTGCAGGATGGCGTGGCGGTCATTCCAGTTGAGGGCGTGCTGGCGAAAAAGATGAACCTTTTTACCGCGATCTCCGGCGGTATGAGCACGCAAATGCTCGTCGATACGGTAAACGAAGCGATGTCCGATGACGCGGTGCACTCGTTGATGCTGTCCATCGACTCGCCGGGGGGAGAGGTAGACGGCACGCAGCAGATTGCCGATGCCTTAGCTGGGGCGACGAAACCAACGGCGGCGTGGATTGATGGCATGGCTTGTTCGGCGGCTCTTTGGATCGCATCGCAATGCGACTCGATCTATGCGGCCAGCGATACGGCAACCGTCGGCTCGATGGGTGTCCTTATTCAGCACGCTGACTACAGCAAGGCTAATGAGGCGCAGGGGAAGAGCGTGACGCACATCACCACCGGGAAATACAAGGTGGCGGGGAACTCCGCGCAGCCGCTTTCGCAGGATGACCGGGCTTATCTACAGGACCGGGTGGACTACCTCTACACCTTGTTTCTCTCGGCGGTGGCAGACGGTCGCGGGATGGACCCGCAAACATTAGATGACGTCGCCGGCGATGCACAGGTGTTTTTTGCGCAGCAAGCCATCGACAACGGCTTGATCGACGGTATCGCGGATCAGGATCAGGTGGTCCAGATGCTCAACCAGGCTTTTCAGCAGCAGGGCTCATCCGCTGCTGCCAACTCGTTCGGAGGATCAGCAATGAAGACTTACAGCGAAATCGATTTCAACGCGGCCGTAGCGTCGGCACGCGAGGCGGGCAGGGCCGAAGCTGGCCCAGTCGAATTTGAGCGCGGCAAGGTAGAAGGCGCGACTGCGGCGTTCGTAAACGGCAAGGCTGAAGGATTGAAGGCTGGAGCGGAAGCGGAGCGCGAGCGCATCAAGGCAGTTGAAGCGCAATCGTTAGCCGGCCATGAGGGATTGATCGCCGCTGCCAAGTTCGACGGCAAGACCACCGGACCTGAAGCCGCGGTGCAGATTATCAACGCGGAGCGGGCCTTGCGCGGAACAAAGGCTGCTGCGATCGAAGCGGACGCGGCTGCGGCGAACGTAGTGGCAACCGCGCCGGGCGCAGCCGCAGCCGCAGACAGGGCAAGGTTGGCAACTCCCGCCACGCCGACCACCGCAGAGTACAGCCAGAAGATCAAGGCGTACATGGCGCTACCTGAAAACAAGGGCGTAACCCTAGCGCAAGCCGCCGCTGCAATCTCGGCCAGCTAACGCACTTTAACCGAAAAGAAAGAGGGCATCATGGCAATCAATCATCCTGGCGATCGAGTTCCATTTACCAGTGAGACTCCGGTGCCGGCTTATTGCATCGTCAAGCTCGGCGCGACTCCCGGCGGCTGCGCTCTTGCATCCGCACCGACCGATGCACTTATCGGGGTGTCGTACACCGTTCCCATCAACGATGTGGGCGTGGTGATGGATGTGGTGCAGGAAGGCCCGACGCTGGTTACTTCGGGCGGAACGATCGCTTACGGCGATCTTCTTACCACCGACGCGAATGGCCATGCGATCACTGCGGCAACTGGAAATGTCGTGATCGGCAGATCCATGGACACAGCGGTATCAGGCGATCTCTTCGTTTGCGATATGTTCTCTCGCCCGGCGAAGGCCTAAACACTAACCCGGCGAAGGTACGAACCTAAGCCAGAAAGAAGAACACGAACATGGCATCTAACTTTCCGGTCAATTTCTTCGTACCTAGCCCGCTTCTGTCCGCGATCGTCATCAACTACAAAAATGGCCTGCTCATTGCAGATCAGGTGGCTCCGCGGGTGCAGGTTCCACTTCCGAACTTCTCCTACGCGCTCTTCAACAAAAGCGACTTTTTCACCATTCCCGATACGCGGGCTTCTCGCACTGGGCTGGTGAATCAGGTTAGCTGGTCCTCTACTGCTCAAACAGCAGCAGTTGAAGAGCACGCCCTCGAAGAGCTCGTGCCGCGCATCGATCAGGCAGTAGCAGCCGCGTACGGCGCGTACATGCCCGACCCGAAAAATATCGCCGCAGAGCAGGTTGTCTCACTCATGGACCTTGCGCACGAAGCTCGCACGGCGAACCTGATCTTTGGACCTGGAAGCTACGGGCCTGCAAATAAGACGACTTTGACCGGCCAGGCCCAGTGGTCCGATTACACCAACTCAGACCCTCTTGGCGCGTTGGCGAATCAGGTACAAGCGATGACGTTTAACTCAGTGCAGCCAAACACCATGATCCTTGGACAGGTGGTGTGGAATGTTCTTCGCCGTCATCCGAAGCTTGTTTACTCCGCGTATGGCTACACCGGAGGATTTGCGGTAACCGAAGAGTATGTTGCCAGTGCCTTAGGCCTGGATCGCATCATCGTTGGTACCAGCAAAGCGAATCTTGCGAAACTGGGTCAGAACACCAACTGGCAACCGATCTGGGGCAAGAGCGCGGCGCTGGTCTATCAGACGCCCACAACTCTCTCCACCAACACCGCAACGTTTGCCATCACCGCGGAGTGGGGATCTCGTGTGGCTTCCGAACACTTCGATATCGACCGCGGCCCCCGCGGTTCGGATGTCGTTCGCGTCGGCGAAGCTCACAAGGAACTTATCCTGGCTCCCGACTACGGGTACCTCTTCCAGAACGTGATTGCGTAAGCATCACCAACAGCGGCTGGCAGTTCCAGCCCCGAGGAAGCTCTAATGTCTAAATTCAAGGCAAATAACAACATACAGGGGCTCTCGAAAGAGCTTAATGCGGGCGACACCATCGACCTTAAGGACGAAGACGCTTCCGACCTTGTGCGCATGGGGGCTCTTGAGCTGGTCAACCCGAAGCTGGCGAAAGTGCCTTCGGCTACTGAGCTAGTCGCTGCCCAGGCTGAAGAGGCTTTGCGAGTTGCAGAAGAAGCATTGAAAAAGGCCAATCAGTGAGCAAGCGGGACGACATTCGGACAATTCTGGCGGACGGTGAGGATACGGTGACGTACCAAGGCACGACGTACCCATGCTTTCTGATCCAGCATGACAATGTCGTCCCGCAAACCATGGGCGGGCAGAAGTTGCAGCGTGACACCTTCGTGCAGGTGTGCGCAGCGGACTTTGTGGGGATTAAGCGTGACGATCCGATCCAACTCGACGGCGAGCCGTGGAAAGTTCTTCGGTCCAACCTGGTGCAGGACGGTGGGATGCTAGAGATTTTTCTGGGAAGGCCGTAAATGGCAGACTCTCTTTCGAAACAGGTCATCCTTGCGATCGTTGCCAAACTACAGGCGGCGGGCTTGCCTGACGGAGCGAGCATTACTCGTTCGCGGACGATCGCTATTGCGGATACGGCGTCTGCGGAGATATCGGTTTACCGGATCGAAGAGGACTTGACGACTACCGGCAACCCGCGCGCCTCGGTTCTTGACCAACGCAACCTGATCGTCGAAATCGCTATCAGCGCCTTCGGGGGGGATGACGCTTGCGACCCGTACCACCAATGGGTAGTGCAACAGATGGCGGCGGATCGAAAGCTGGGCGGATTGATTAAGTCCATCACAGAAATTAAGACGGCATGGGACCCAGACGAAGGCTCTAGCGGGACATCAATGACCGTTTTTGTACGGTTTCGCGTGGAGTATTTCACGCCGCCCGGCGACATCACCAAAACGATTTAGAAACCATGCGAGGAAGGTGACCAATGGCTCTCGAAGCAAATCCTAATGAACTGTACCTTGGCCGCGGGAAGCTATATTTTGACCGCTTCGATAGTTCTGGAAAGCCCACTGGTTATCGCTTTCTGGGCAATTGCAGCAAGCTCGAACTAACCCCAAATGTCACCGTTAAAGAGTTCTACGAGCACACCCGCTCGGCGGCGCTAAAAATTGCCAACATCCCAGTCCAGCAGAAACACACCCTGGCAATTGATATGTCCGAAGGATTTCAGCCGGATAATGCTGCACTGGCCCTTCTCGGTGATACTGCTTCCCTATCTTCAACATCGCCGACTATCGTTACAGAAGAGCCCGTAGCGGCTTCATCTGGAGCGGGCAGAGTTTATCGTCTGCAGAATAGAAACATCTCCGGACTCGCTATAAGTGCTGGCGGGACGCCGCTGGTAGAGGATACGGATTTCTCGGTCATTAATCCCGTAACGGGTATGGTGCATATTCTCACGCCACAAACTGCAGCCATCACCGCAAATTACAACAGCGGCACTGTTGCGGCCATGCAAATGCGCGCCGGGTTGACCGCGAATATTCGCGGCTCACTTATTTTTGAGGGCGATCCCGCGAATGGGCCGATTTTGGATATCCAGTTTTGGATCGTGCAAATCCAGCCATCGGCAGCCATCGCCCTAATCACGGATGACTTTGCGACGCTCTCGATCGCAGGCGAGTGTTTAGCGGATGCCGTCAACCATCCCGAATCGCCGATATACACCATCACGCGCACTGGCGTCACGGCAGGTGGCTAAACATGCATAAGGTCACGCTAGCTGGCCGCACATTTCAAGAGGTCACGAACTCAACGCTGCAGCATGACATCGCGACGTGCGAACTGCTGCAGCGAATGGGTCTGTCCAAGCTTGCCGAACACGCTGGCGAGGGTGACGCCGCGTTGCGTGATCGCATCATGTCGGGGATGATATCGAGCGGAGAACTGCTTCCGCTTCTTGGCCATCTGTTGATGCCGGCGACGAAAAAGGGCGTTGATTGGACACCCCAGATGGCGCAAGAGACAGCGAAGTTCTTCGCGGCACTGAACACGCCAGAGGACAAAGCGGCGCTTACAGGCCTTATCGTTGAAGTCGCCCTTTTTTTTTGCTCAGCCGCGATCGGCTCAATGCTGACTTCCCAGAGATTTTCACCAGCCGCGGCAAGCACACTCCAGTTGTTCCAAACCGCGGCGCGGGTGAGTTCGGACACTGGGGTCAGATTGTCCGCGATGTAGGGGAGTCGGACTGGCGGCGAATGCAGGAGATTCTCCGCTGGCCATTGCGCGAAGTGCTTCTGCGTTACGTCTACATCCTCCGGCAGAAAACATTGGAGAAGTACCGGACTGATGTGCAGGTATGGGCGTCAAAAACAGCTTTCGGCGGAGACACTAAGCCTCCCAAAGTTCCAGAGCTCCTGAGGTCATAATGGGATCGTCCGGCAGCACTCCAGATATCCGGGTCAAACTCACCGCGGACGGGGTGCAGCAGGTCATACAGGCCTTTAGACAGGTCAATCAAGAAGCCAAGAATATCCAGCCCGGTGGCGTCAGCCTTCTAACCAACGCTTTCAAGGATTTACAAGCCCTCCTGCCGGCAATCTCGCTCGGGCTGATCGTGCAGCAAGTCGTGCAGCTTGGCACTGAGGCTCTGGCAACGGCAGAGAACCTGGTGAGGATGTCACAGCGCACCGGCGTTTCCGCTGGCACACTTTCGGTGTTCGGTCTGGCGGCAAAAGAGACGGGCGTCGATATGGATGCCGTTGGTATGGCAATAACGCGCCTGGATAAAGCGCAGGCGGACGCAGCCAACGGAGCAGCGAAGCCAAAGAAGGCATTTGAATCGCTCGGCATTACCTTTCAGCAGCTCAAAACGTTGACTCCAGATCAGCTTATGGTGCTGGTCGCGAACAAGCTGTCGGCCATCGAATCGCCAGCTACGCGCGCGCAAACGGCAATCAACCTCTTCGGAAAGGCCGGGGCGCAGCTGATTCCCCTCTTGAATCGGATTGCGGATGAAGGGTTCGGCAACCTTGAGGAGAAGGCGAAGCGGCTAGGCGTCTACCTGGGCGAGGACTTTGAGGAGAAGGCTCGGCTGGCACAGATCAGCATGGGAGACCTCTCGGCGGCAGTGCAGGGTGCCGCGATGCAGTTCGTTAATGGTGCGATACCTGCTGTAAGTGGCTTGGCCGCCGCGCTATCTGCTCTTGCCGGCGGCGGCGATGGATTCTTCAAGCTGGGCCAATCTATTGGCGCCGGGGTGATCTACATCACCAGCGGATTTGTCTCCCTGGTAAAAGAAATCACCATTGCGGGCGCGACGTTTGATCTGTTCGCGACGAAAGCGCGGACGGCTGTCGACGGCGTCGGTGCGCTCAATGCGTTTACATCGGGGGCGCGCGCAAAGTTCTCCGCAGATTACAGTGCGGATCTGGACAGGCAGGGGGAAGACAAGAACACGATCAACCAAGCGAAAATTGATGCCGCGCAAAGCCAAGCAGCCCTCGACAAGTCCTTCGCCGCGCTGTACGCACCAGCTAAGCCGGATCAACCCAACCGCGGCGGTAGAGGTGTAGATGGTAACGGCGAAAAACCAGCGAAACCAGTAGATCAGGATAAGATCGATGCCGCCGAAGCCGCGTATCTGCAGGCGAAGGCTGACAACGAGATAGCCATCCTTAAGACCCGAAATCAAATCGAAGAGTCGGAAGACAAGCGCTCCTACGATGCCGGTCTGCTCACTCTGGACGACTACTACAATTCCCGCGCCGATCGCATCGCGAAGACTTCGAACGCTGAGGAGGCAGTGCTAGAGCAGAAGCTCGTCACCGCCCAGTCTTTGCCTCAATCTGATCCGGAGAAGGTGTTCAAGCGCCTTACGCAGATCGGTAAGGTGCAGACGGAAATCACAAATGAGCAGCTAAAGAGCGATTCGGACTTGCGGGCCAACGAAGAGGAGCGCTTGGCCGCTCGGTTCGCTAACGCGGAGAAAGAACTTGGCATCACCAAGCAGCTTCAACAGGCGGCGGGTGACAAAGATGCCGCTGCCGAGACTGGCCTCCTCATCGAGATCGCCGCTTACGAGAAACTGCTGCGCACGCAGGGGCTAAGTGAAGCAGCCATCAATGCCGAAACGTCGGCGTACAAAAAGCGCGGCGAGGCAAAGATAGCCTTTGACGAAAACCAGAAGAACGCCTCCTCCGTATCCGAGGATTACGCGTCGGCGAACGCCCTCGTAGACGCTCAAGTTGGTTCCGGGCGCATCACCAGCTACGCCGGCGATGTCGAGAAGCTGCAGTTTCAGCAGGAGGAGTTGGTGAAACTGCAAGCGATCGGCGCGCAACTAACGCTGAACGCGGCGGCCAGCGGTGACCAGACGGCAGTTGACACCGCAAAGAAGTTCAACGACTCGCTGGTGATTCAGGCTGAAAAGCTGAAGAACGTGACGACGGCGACCGTGTATCTAAAGAATGAGCTATCGACTGCCGGAACAGCAGCCCTTGGCACCTTCTTTTTCTCGATAATTGATGGGTCCAAGACTGCTGGCCAGGCCTTGTCGGACCTCGGTAAGTCGTTTGAGCAGATCATCTCCGGCATGATCTCGAAGCTATTTGTTTTTTACGCCCTCGAAGCCGTGGTTGGATTCATTTCGCCGGGCTCGGATTTATCGAAATCCCTGGACGCGTCAGGTCCGTTCGGTAAGTTTCAGGGCGGCGGGTACACGGGCAACGCTCCAGTGGACAAGGTAGCCGGCATTGTCCACGGTCAAGAGTACGTCTTCGATGCCGCGACGACCTCGAAGAATCGAGCCTTGTTTGAGGCGATCTCATCGGGTACGGTGAATCTGGCTAGCACGGTCTCGTCCGGAATGAATATGGGTTCAATTCGTCCAGCGAACCTCTCGTATGCGACGGGCAGTAATCCGGAAGATGCTGCCGGCGGATCAACTCCGGTACAGGTGATTGTGAACAACTACACCGGCCAACCCGTGCAGCAGAGCAAGTCGAAAGGCTCAGACGGCGGTGACATCATCACGCTGGTGCTTGGTAAAGTCGCGCAGGACATCACCGGCAACGGGAAGGTTGGGCAGGCGATTATCACAACCTTCGGCTCCGTGCGCCAAGGGACGAAACGATAATGGCGAACTACTCATGGCCAACCGATCTCCCGCAAGAGCCCTTCGGACCAGCTCCGCCCACCTACACGCCGGCGGACAATACCATCCGCACCTCAACAGGATCAGGGCCGAACAAGCTTCGGCGTCGCTTCACGGCCACCACGGAAGACGTCACCATCTCCCTCATCCTGACCGAAGCGCAGATGGCGACACTGTTCGATTTAGTCAAAAACCAGTTGTCTGAGGTGTTGCCCTTTGACTGGGTCGACCACCGTACCGGAGAGTCGGCAACCTATCGATTCAAGGCGGGGTACTCGTCCATCAAGCAAACCTTTTACGCGGGCAATCTTTGGACCGTGGCGATTGATTTGGAGCTCCTACCGTGAGAACCGTCAGCCCAGCCGCGCTTCACGCCATGCTTTCGCAACAAACAGAGGAGGTATTTCTCGCTGCGTTGACGATCACGCACTCAACGTTCGCCGCACCCTATCGACTCGTCTGCGATCAAGTTCCTCTGAACCGGGCGGCCGGAGTCTACGAGCCCTTTGCCTTCCAGATAAATTTGCCAAATGAGCAGGACGACCAAGTCCCTCAGGTCACGTTGACGATAGATAACGTAGACAACCAAATCCTCACAGCGATCCGAAACCTCCCTCCCGGTGAGCGACCGCAGATCGTGATGGAAGTGGTGCTGGCGTCGCAGCCGGACACGGTGGAGTGCGGGCCATATTTCTATTCGCTGTTATCAGTCGATTACGATGTGTCGCAAATCAGTGGAACGCTTGGTTATGAGGACGATCTGCTGAACACGGCTATTCCATCCGAAAGCTACACGCCAACGAACTCGCCAGGGCTGTTCCTGTGAATCCGCCCCGGTGGTGCGCTCCCTACATTGGCCTCGCGTTCGAAGATCACGGGCGGGGTCCAGCTTTTGATTGTTGGGGGATAGTCTGCGAGATATTCGCGAAAGAGCGTGGTGTTACGCTCCCTGATTACGTTGCTGCCTACGCGAGCGCCGGCGATCGGCACTCGGTGGCCGCAGCGGTGGAAGAGGGGTGCAAGTCGTGGCAGAAGGTATCAGATCCACAACCGTACGATGTTGTCATTATGCGTCTTGCCGGCAGGCCCTGGCATTGTGGTGTGATTGTGGCTGAAGACTGGATGCTGCACGCCTTATCTGATGTTGGCGTAGTGCTGGAAAAGGTCTCCTCGCCAGTATGGCGCAACCGGGTTGAGGGATTCTACCGCCATGACTGATCTCGTTCCAGTCCTCGCCCGCCCTCATCCATTGAACTCAGAGACGGTGCGCTGTGACTTCCCAGTGGGCTCAACTATCGCCGATATGGTAGGCGGCGCAACTTTCTGTCGAGTGGAGATCGGCGGCATTGCGATCGAGGCGCGATGGTGGGGATACGTGCGACCGCACGCCGGCGTTGCCGTCTACATCACTCGATACCCCCAAGGCAGCGGCGGATTCAAGACAATTCTGCGCATCGTGGCCTTCGCTGCACTCGCTGTTGGTGCCATCTACACTGCGGGCCTGGACACGGCACTCTTTGCTTCTCTGGGGTCCACATTAGGGTTGGCAACCTCGACTGTTGCAGGCCTAGCCGCCGGAGCGCTAGGACTTGTCGGCTCGCTGGTTATCAATGCGCTCATCCCGCCGACTTCCAGCCTCGCCTCTGCGTCGACGCAGAGTACAGACACGCTGCGCAGCATCACGGGAACATCGAACAAGGCCAATCCATACGGGGCGATCCCATGCACCGTAGGCATTATGCTCGTCTACCCTACCTATTCAGCGCAGCCCTGGACGGAGCTCTCCGGCGACGATCAGTATTTGCGATGCGAATTTGACGCGGGGTCAGGCAATCCGCTGATATCCGACTTTAAGATCGGCGCGTCCGATCTTGCAACCTACACCGATGTTGAGACGCAAGTGGGTCTCAACCCAGGCCTATTCTCCCAGCAGGTTTTAGAGAGTGCGGTCTCTGTAGACATGAAAGACGGAGACACCGTCGTTAGGACAAGCGACACAGATGCAGATGAAATCTCGCTTGATCTGATTTTCGCTTCGGGGCTTTTTGGTTTGGACGCAAACGGTAATGCGACGGCAGCTAACTGCCCTGTGCGCCTCGAATATACCTTGACCGGAACTCAATCCTGGCGCACGGCGGCTCAGGCCGGAGGGGTCACAGTTTCATTCAGCGGATGTTTTTTCACGCCCGACAATAACCTGCAAATCAAGAACAGCCAGCGCAAAGCCGTCCGCGTCGGAGTTCGATGGCGTCTGGACGTCCCAGGGCAGTACGACGTGCGCGTAATCCGATACACCACTGGGTACGGCGGCGCAGATCCAGCCACGCGGATCGGGGATATGGTCTGGACGGTGTTGCGAACGATCCGGTACACGCAATCGAGCAAGACCGGCACAACCAAACTGGCCATGCGGATCAAGGCCACGGATCAACTGAACGGCACCATCTCTCAGTTCAACTGGATCTCTGCTCAGCAGATTTCGGTGTGGGATGGTACGCAATGGCAGATTCACGCCACGGAGAATCCGGCGTGGATCTATCGCTGGCTCCTGCGCGATTGCCCAGCAAACAAACGCCTTGTGGACCCTGGCCGAATCGATGACCAAGCCCTGATTGAATGGGCGGCAGAGTGCGAGGTGAAAGAGTACACCTTCTCTACGGTTCTAGATGCTGCGACAACGGTGTTTGCCCTCCTGCAGAACGTCTGCGCAGCCGGTCGCGCGAGCTTTGCCGTGAAGGACGGAAAATACAGCGTTGTCCGTGACGTCGCGCAAGAGGTTCCGATACAAGTGTTTACGCCGAGAAATTCGAATGCCTTCTCCGGATCACGAGCTTTTCCGGATACGGTCCATGCTCTTCGAGTCCAGTTCATCAATCCGGAGGCGAATTATCAGCAGGACGAGCGGATTGTGTACGACGACGGCTACAGCGAAGCGAACGCGACTAATTTCGAGACCTTCCCATTGACGGGATGCACCAATGCGAATGCAGCGTGGAGGCTGGGACGCTACCATCTCGCAGTCAGCAGGCTTCGCGCGAATACCTACACCTGGACAGCAGACATCGAAAACCTCGTATGTTCGCGCGGTGACCTTGTCCACGTGGCAAACGATGTAATCAACGTGGGTTTGGGCTGGGGACGTCTAAAGGTCACGACCGGCGCGGATCTCATCACAGCAGTTCAGACGGACGAGACTGTGACCCTCGAAGCCGGGAAAAGCTACTCCCTCAGAATCACGCGGCAGGATGGAACGGTGGTTACTTCCGGGGTGACGTCGCCGACGCTGGGTGAGCCAACGAATTACCTGGAACTCGTAACCCCCGTGCCCGGCGCCATGCCCGGTGATCTCTTTCTTTTCGGACTTGCGGATCAGGATGTCCTACCGCTGATCGTTTCCAAAATTGAAGCTTCAGCCGATTTTGCCGCAAAGATTACTGCCGTGGATCAAGCCCCAGCGGTGCTGACTGCCGACGCGGGCGTACCGCCGACCTGGATATCGAGCATTACTGGCCAGCCCTACCTCGACACGCCCGAAGCGCCTTCCGGTCTAATCATCACGTCCCCACAGACCATCTCGCAGCCCGACGACTCCGGAAACACTCGCGGGACGGTCTCGATAGTGGTGCTGCAAAACTCGCGGATAACGCGCATACAGGCGATTAGAAACCAATGATCACTATTGACCACATGCAACTTCGATACCGTCCCGGCAGTCCGGTGGGGCCATGGACCTACCTGCAATTTCCGTTTGGCCAAACAACAATTCAGCTAGAAGGATTTGA